>Ga0098046_1000089_pt1 | contig 35177 bp, 43 predicted proteins | sample 11BtaG_FD_77067 | JGI IMG/M metagenome (GOLD analysis project Ga0098046, IMG submission 77067) | Marine viral communities from the Subarctic Pacific Ocean - 11B_ETSP_OMZ_AT15265_CsCl metaG | ecosystem: Environmental > Aquatic > Marine > Oceanic | place: Pacific Ocean | collected 2015-01-16
TGCTTCTCGAAAGGCTTAATAAATCTCTCAGAGAAAGCATCAGTGCTGGACCGTGGATTACCCGACAGCCATATCTGACTGTCCTGCTCTCGGAGAGTAGGAGTTAAAGCCTTGAGACTATCGAAAGATATTGTCTGCGCTTCCTCAACCCAGAACAGGTTGAATCCGAACATCGACTTGACCGCCTCCACGTTGCGAGCCAAACCTCTGAATTTAAAGCTAGGTTCACCGTTGAAGAGTATTTGATTGTTCTGGACCTCAAAGTCCTCAAGCCCGTAGCTCTCTATCTGCGAGGCCAGCAGGCTGTGTACCGAGTCATCAATGGAGTTCTGAAACTCTCGGAAGGCTCCGATCTTCTGGCCGCGCAGTGCCTTTAGAAGACACAGGGATGCTAGGCCATAGCTTTTGCCGCTGCCTCTGCCGCCGTAGACCACAATGAAGCGTTGTTTAGCCTCAAGCACTGGTAACAGCTTTGGAGCGATCTGCAGATTCAGTCTAGGTCTCCCGGATTCACTACCTCAATGGTAACGTGGTAGTCCTTCTCAATCGGCCTTCCCTCTGGGCCTGATATCTCCTGACGGCTCTTCTCGGTCCATCCCATCCTTTGAGACAGCCAGAGCTTCATGCTTGGATGATCGCCTTCCATCGCCTTGTCATAGAGCTTCTCAACCATAATTATCCCGGCTCTGGTCAGGCCACGCTTATAACTATCAGAAACTCTGCTATCCCGCTTCATTATTTCCTTTAACGTGTTGACGCTAATACAGAAATAATCCGCAAGCTGCTGTTGCGTTAATGATGGTGCAAGCCTTTCAACCTCGGCTACCTCATCATCGGTAAATACTTTCTCTGGTCGCGCCATTAGAGAAACTCTTGCTGTGTCTCTGGGATAATTGTCTGAGCTATGCCAGCCTCAGTTCGATTATGCCTACGGGCCATAGCCTCCATGTAGGCTTTGTGATCCTTGTGCCTGATGCGCTCTCCTGATCTCTTTGCGCTTTGATATATCGCAATGAGAAAATCATCATCTTCCTGTGTTTTCTTCAGAAGATAATGCGGATCAGCGTCAAATTCTTTACTGTCTTCAAACAGCGCACTTGCATTTAGACCTATGGATTCTACCACACTATCACCTTTAGCGCCGCAGGCAAAGCAATACATCAGCAGCTTTCTGTCCTTCACGCTGACGGTCATGCTGGGATTCTTGTCATCGTGAACCGGGCAACAGGCAGTCCAGCTCTCTTCTCCGCGCCGTCTTACCTTGTCCAGACGGTCTAATACTTGGTCATACCACATTCGTTTCTATCGCCTCCTACGCGGCCTGAGCCGCGCTTGATAATACAGTTGCTTTGGATGGACGCTTGAAGAAGCCAAACTTAGAATCTTTGTCTGACTGCGTGACTGCCGCAGTAAACTGGATGCGATCATTGCGGTTAGCATCAAGGCTTGATGGCACTGTTCCCCAGACGCGGAAGCCACGGTCATCCTGAACAAGCATCTTGAGAGTGCTGCCGTAGTAGCTCTCCTGCCATTTCATTGCAAGCAAAGTGCCAGTAATAACCAGACGGCCTTCAGGAACATCTTCTCCTTCCGCGTGGACCGCATCGCGCTCAGCAAGCTCTTGCTCTGTCTTTTCCTGAGCCAGACGCTGCAGCTTGTAGATGTCGCCCATGAGGTAATCCTCAATCGCTTCGATTAAGTCCTTTGGGCATTTGCTGACGTAAACGTAGCAAAGCGTACCGGAACCGCCTTCATAATGCGCTCCAGTGCCTACGCCGATAAGTTTCTTCTGCACCTGCGGCAAAGCGTTAAAATGGCTGATGAAATCTTCAGCACGGTCTACAGGAACGTCTGTAATTCTATGGTCCTGTGAAAATGCGCCAAGCTTATGGCTCGCGTGATCTTCGTCCTCCGGCCACGGCAGAAATTGACCTTTCAAGTAAACATTGCTGCCTTCGTCAGTTTCCCAACGGTAGCCTTCGATAGGCGCGTGGAATCCGGCGCTGGATATGTTTGGCTCAATGCCATCATTCCGCTCTGCCGCCACACGCGCAAGACGGGTCTGATATGCCTTGATGCCGCGCTCACGGGCAGCTTCATAGTCTTCGATACGCTGACCTAACCAGTTGTAGAATTGCTCGCTCATTCGTTTTTCTCCTCAAAGGAGCAGCACCGCGCCGCTCTATGGTTCCCATTCTACTGGCATATCACACAGAGTCAACACTTTTTCACACTTTCACCAAAATAAGTTAAAAAGCCCGTGCGTGGGCCAGTCGGTCAGATCACAAGCTGGAGTTGCCACGAATTGGCGGTAGGCTTGCTCTGACTGCAGGTGTTTTTCGGGAGAAATCCAACGCACCGCCTGCTGACGCTCATTTGTCACGCCTGTGGGCGTAACGTATGTTCCTAGAAGTAATCCATCTTACAGCCTCTGGTAGCGGCTCCTTTTCTACCTGCTTGAGACCATTGGGCGCACAGCTCATAGCCTCGATGTATTTATGATAGGCCCAGCCGTGCTTGTAGTTCTGTTGCTTGGCATACCACAGGAAGCTGCTGTACCACGCCTGCTTGTCCTCTTTTGTCAGTGTGGCTCTTCTCTGGGCCGCTGGTGACATATTCTTAGCCTTCACCAGCATCTCGCCATTATCCTTGAGCACAGGCACATCGCTAGGCAAAACGTGTCCACAAGCCTTACAGCGCCTGCCTGTCATAGCACTACGGCATACTGGGCAAGGCCGGACTATTGGCTCGCGCTCCTCCTGCTTGGTCTGCTTCTTCTCGTCAAATCTGCGATCACCTGAATCCAGCTCATGCGGGATGATGTCTTCTGGAAAGCAATTGAAATGTTCAAGGTTACCAGCATGATCGAGCACCGTGGCCTTCTCCTTGCCGGGATGAATCCGCCAGCACCTTCCGATTCTTTGAATCCACGCAATGCGGCTCTTGGTCTTGTAGGCGTCAATGATGATCTCAATGCCAGTATCGTCAAAGCCTGTGTTGGTCAGCTTGGAGTTGACCAGAATCTTATAGTCTCCGCGCTTGAAGTCCTCAAAGATGTAGTTCTGTAGCTCACGATCCATATAGCCATCAACGTGGACGGCGATCTCAGAGCCGATCTCAGAGTTGAAACGCTCAACTAGGCTCTTGCTGTAGGCTATGGACGGAGCAAAGCACAGAGCGCGTCTGGTGAGCCCGTTGCTGTGCTTGACGTAGTTCTGCACGATATCGCCAGCCAGCGTGTCATCATCCAGCATCTTCTGGCCCAGAGCCTTCGGATCATAGTCGCTGCCTCCTGTGCTGAGCGCCTTTGTCTTGATGCCAGATGCGTCAACTGACCTGCCGACGTAATATTCTGTTGGCGTAAGCCAGCCTTCATCAATCAAGTCTCTTGGCGTACAAGTGACGATCAGATCATCGTACAAGCCTTCAGCGGCCATGCCTTTGCTGTACGGCGTAGCAGACAGGCCAATCCACGGTATGCCGGTTAAGCGCCTCATAAGCTCTGTCACGCCTTTGTAGAGCGTATGGCACTCATCTACTACTGCAATGTCAAAACCGAACCGCTTGCGTCTCAGAGCCGTCTGGATGCTTACAATCTGTATCTGCTTCCTCGGATCATAACGCGGGTCATCGCCCTGCATCACGCTGTAGCTGCAATTACAGCTATCGAAAACCTGCGTTGTTTGAGTCAGCAGCTTCAACCTGTCTACGAAAAACACAGCCCGATAGTCTGGATTGTGCTTGTTCTTCTCCACAGCGTTCATCAGGATGTAGGCCGCAATGTGCGTCTTGCCCATACTGCACGGCGCTGCCAATACCGGCCTCTTATGGCCTGACCGCAAGCTGGCGCGTAGTGCGTCAACTGCGGTCTTCTGGTGTGGCCTTAGCTCAATTGACACAGGCGCTACCGCATCTATAAGTTGGCTTCCACGGCTCGCAATGCTCAGATCCTGCCGGAATGCCTACATAGTCATGCCCTGTCGCTTCCCACGCTTTGCGTCCTTGACAAGCATCGCTGTAGTAGGGATCTGTCGAGAATATTCCGTTTAACAGCATTATGAGCATAAACATAAACAGAATTGTGGTTGCTGCTGCGTACAGGCTTTCTTTTACTATCTTCATTATTGAGCCTCCGCGATCTTCTGAATTTCGTCACGGGTCATTTTATCAACAGCTTCCTGCATTATCTTGCGAGCAAACTGAGCGCTGTCGAGCGAACCGCTATTCATGAATGACATAAGAGCATTGGTGATTTCTCCAGCGTCAGCGCAAAGATTGAAAGCCTCATACATAACATTGTGTGCAGCGTCTGAGTTATCTGGGTGAGTGAGCTTGTCCTGAATGTCCTCAAACAGTTGTCGATCAAGGACATCAAAGTCAACGTAACCGTCAACTGTGGCTCTTCGTATTTCTTCGTAAGTTGAAGTTGTAAAGACATCTAACATTCGCGTTCTCCGTAAAAGGAGCCGCACCGCGCAGCTCCATGATTCGTATTATACACAGGTCTTACACTAATGCAACACCTAATCCTTGAGCGCCGCGATTGCAGCGCTGAGTGATTTGAATTGATTGTCTTGGCCTTCGAACCATTCTCCTACTGAGAACATACCTTGCCACCGCTCGATGCTGTAATACTTACCAGCAACCTTGACCTCGTACTCAGTGTAGCCGTCTTCCCGTTCGAATACTTTCTTGGCCTTGATTGTCATCTGGCTCCTCCTAGACTCGAACGGTGATTCGGGCGCTGACAACTTCCTGCTTCTTGGTGTGAGCGCTGATGAATTGTGGTGACAGCTTGAGCTTGACCGCTTTCATGTCCAGCGTCTTACGCTCTGCTACGGATACTGTCAGGATGCCGTTGTTGCCTTTGTACTTGCCAGCACCTGCTTTTTTGAAGTCAGTTATCAGAGACTGCTGGGCAGCTTTTAGGCCAGCAATCTGAGCCTCTAACTCTACAATTCGGTCTATTTGTTGAGCTTGTGTCATTCGTTTTTCTCCGGTTTGTGAGCTGCACCATGCCTCTCACTGAATACAATCTTAGTCTATTGCTTACACCGCGTCAACACATCTTTTGCACTTTTCTAGGCAAAAATGTCATTTAGATGCTTTGGGACACCAGTATTCATATCAGAGCGTGGTACGAGAGATCAAGATTGCAAGAACGCCTTCACCTATCCGTGGTAGCCGCGTCGAGCCTCCATTGTGTCCGTGAGCTTGTTTGCCGCCTTCGCTTCGCTGGTCAGGCGCGGTCGCATCAAAACCCGTTGATTTCTAGTGTTCCGGCCTACAAAGCTCGCCGTGAGCATAATCACTGAGTTGCGGTCAGGATTTACCACACCGTCTTGCGAGGATAATTCAAACTCAAAAATAAGTCTACGGACAAAACAGCAAAATATTTAGGCATTTTTGTCCGTGACTTTGTGGTACTATTGTGTTGTGCGGTCATCGTGCTAAGAAACAGCACCTTGCACCCGTCAGCAAGCGGATTAAAGTCCTCTAAATCCCGTTAATCTCGTGGTCCGGCTGATCGCACTCCTCTTCACCTGTTGACACGCCTGGCACACTCAACTACACTCGCCTTTCCTTTTACACCTTGACGGGATAATTTTATGGAAAACATTGAGTTTTGGAAGTCCTTTGCGAAATGCAGAGGGAAGTTTGTCACACCAGAAAAAGACCAAACGAACAAGCACACCAAGCAGAAATACTGGTCTGTAGCTGTGCTGAACGATGCAGCGCGGGACTGCTTTGGTGATGAAATCGTGTACTACTTCACTGATGTCAACGCTGAGGATCAGCTAGGCTGCACTATCACGCTGATCCATTTGAAGAGCGGTCAATCACACTCCCAGCTTACGTTAGTCGATAAGGTCAAGAAGACTGAGCAAGGCTGTGGCACTGGCTATACCTACGCCAAACGCTACTGCCTGATGGGCCTGTTTGCTCTCGGTGATCCTGAGAATGACAATGACGCGCAGCACGAAGCTGAAGAGCCTGCTGAGACCGGCAAGATAGACAGCATAAAGGCTGACTGCGAGAAGGCTGGTATGAATCTTGAAACGTGCCTGCGGTCTGTGAAGGCTAACAACTGGAATCTTAGCGAAAAGCAGATAGCGCAGCTTAGGAAGATTCTCAAAGAGCGAGAGCAAGTATCTCAGCAGGACTCATTCCTATGAGATATTTCTATCACGAGCAAGGCAGCGATGAATGGCTGAGAAGCAGATGCGGGTTCATCACTGCGTCTAACTTCAAACTTTTAGTTACAACGACAGGCACTAAAAGTCGGTCAGCCAAAACCTACCTGAATAAAGTTGTCGCTGAGCGCGAAGTTCCTATACCCATTGAAACTTACAAATCTAAATCAATGGAGACAGGCACTGAGCGAGAGGATGAAGCTCGAAGCAAATTTGAGCTGCTGCACAACATAGAGATTAAGCAGGTTGGCATGATTGCTTTGGACGATCACGATGTAGGGTGCTCGCCAGACGGCCTGTGGGCCGATACAGGCATCGAAATCAAATGCCCAGAGCGTCATACTCATACAGGTTACAGGCTTGATGGCGGCCTTCCTAGCGAGTATTTCCAGCAAGTACAAGGCACTATGTGGGTGCTTGGCTTGGATTATTACTGGTTTTACTCTTACAACCCAGATCATCATGATTTTAAAATAAAAGTAGAACGTGATGATGAATGGATCGACAAAGCGTCCAAGATAATTATCGAGGCCGCACAATTAGCAGATAAACAAACAAGGAGACTGATAGATGGATAATTACAAGCCAAAAGAATGGGTCCAGTTGATGGGCATTAATAAGTCTAAATTTGAAGATGATCAGTATTACGCCAGCATCTCGGAGGATGACATGAAGGCTCTGTTTGAGGCTGTCAATTCGGGTCAGATAAAAAAGACACAATACGGTTATGAGCTGAAAGGCTGGGTAAATACCAATAGCAAAACTGGTGCTAAATTTATTTCCTTGAAGTGGGAAAAGATTGCTAGCGAAAAGCCCAATCCTGCCAGCGGTCCAGACACAACCATTGAATTAGCTGAGGACGTGCCTTTCTGATGAAAGTTGTAGAGTTTGAAAAAGCTGAGCGACAGATCAAAAACGAAGCAGTAAAAGCGTTTGTTGAGATGGGCTACTCGCAGGCCATCGAGTTTGAGGATTACGATGAAATGCGAAGAGCTTACTGGTCAATCAAAGGCTGGCTGCGAGGCAAGGACATTACCTTCGACGTACAGCAGGTAACCAATGGCGGCTTTCACATTGTGAAGGTGAGGAAGTCTGATGCCTAAAATAACCATCAAGCCAGAAGATAGATGGTTTTCTAAGTGCGTCCGAGAGGCTGCTGATTGGACTTGTGAATGCTGCGGGAAGAAGTACGAGGAGAACAGCTCTGCGCTACACGCCTCGCACTACTTCTCTCGGCGGCACAAGGCTATAAGATATTGCCCTGACAATGTTTTTGCTCATTGCTTCGGATGCCATCAGAAGCTCGGCGGCAACCCGGATGACTTTCACAAATGGATGGTCAACAAGGTAGGAGAGGCGATGCTTGAGATACTGCGTGAGAAGCGCAACGACATCGGCTTAGCTAAGACTATCAACAAGAACAAGAAGGATGTGGCACGGCACTACCGTGAAGAGTACAAGCGCATCAAGGCTGTCAGAGATGCTGGTGCGGTTGGTTTTATAGACATCATTGAATACTAGGAGACTCAAATGACGGGCGAGTTTATTCCAAGCAAAAAATCTGTTTGGCCCAGTGCTGGCAAATCTAGGCTATTCGGAAATGTTTCTGATGAGAGTAAAAGAAGGATCGTGCAAAAGAAAGCGGAAACCAAAAAAAGCGTTTCTGAAATACTTGATGAGCTTATTACAAAGTATTTGGCTCTAATAGAGCCAAGAAAAAATCAATATGTTGGCAAAGGTTGGCCGAAAGAAGTAATAGATAAGCTAGAACACAAGTGTCAAAAATGCGGAGCAACAGCAAAAGAAGCTCAGTTGCATATAGACCATATCGCTCCTGCAAGCCTTTTCCCAGAGCTTTGCAAAAGCCCAGATAACATACAAATACTTTGCCAAACTTGTAATTCCAGCAAAGGCAATCGTTATATAAGAGATTATAGGTGAAGGAGACTCAAATGACGGGTGAGTTGTGGATCGTAAACACTGAGCATAAATTAGAAAATGTTAAGAAGCATATCGAAGAGGCTTGGCAAAAGGACCGATACTTGGTCATAACCTGCAAGACAGGTAAGCAACGTAGCATCAGGCAAAACTCTGCACTTCATTTATGGTGCGAGCAGATAGCCGCTGAGCTGAACGAACGCCATTTGGATGTACGAGTTCTGCTTGAGCATCATCCAGAGATTGAGTGGAACCGTGAGGCTGTTAAAAGCTACTTGTGGAAACCCGTTCAGAAGGCTCAGACGGGTGAAGAATCAAGCGCAAAGGTAAACAAAGTAGACTACATTAAAACGTATGAAGTTTTGAATAAATACCTTGGCGAAAAGTTCGGCATCCACGTTCCGTGGCCTGTGAATGATAATACTGAAGATTGATCCCAACTGGCTAGACATTGCCTACGGTGAGCCTGAAACGCTAAATCATCAAAGCGTAAATAGTAACAGCAAGATAACAGGCACTCTTGGCGAGCTAGCTACCTGTCAGGTATTAGATGGACTCGGCATTTCTTTTGATTTTGCCGATTCCAAAGATTACGATCTAATTGTGAAAGGTCTGAGATTTGACGTTAAAAGTAGTCGAGCGCCGAAGTACGGAAAGCGAGAAGCAGGTAACGGATTAGTTACGGCGTATCTCCGAGACCATCAAAAGTGTGATGTTTACATTTTTTGCTGCGTTGACATAGACAAAGAAGAAATTGCTGTTATGGGCTACTGCAGCAAAGAATGGTTTTGGACCACAAAAAAAGGAAACGATTACGCCGCCGGAGAAATAGTTAAGACTAGGCGAATAAAATCAGACGCTAGGCTGTTAGGATACCGTTATTTAAAAGATATTGAAGAGATCGCAAAATGGAAGGCATAAGTTTTATTTTAAAAAATCCAGAAGACTGCGAAGAATGGCTGAAGAGAGCTGCTGAAAACTTTAACAGCCGTGACCTTAACTACATAGCCACGCTTGCTTGGAACCTTGGACATCTTGAAGACTTTGTTTTCGCTGACGAAGATCGCAGCAAAGAGTTCTTCAGGTATATGGAAGAGAGTGACCGATACGGATCAGAGCTGCACTAATTCTCTGTTACGGATGTGCGCGGCTGCTATATCAGCTTTGTTCTGCCCGTAGTACGGAACAGCGTGGTGAGCTTGTATCATCTCATCGCAGAGCCATTTATCATCTACGCAGAAATCACCTAAATATCTGCCGTACTTGCCTTTCTCTCTCGTCTTGAGAAGTATGTGATCGCTGTTCAGAAAGTCTTTGACAAACTTCTTAGAGGCTTTGCCGAATTGTTTTTCTTCCAAATCTCTAGTGCGAGACTCGGGAGCGTCAATACCGTACAGACGAATGCGCTGCTTACGCACACTAACAGACCAACCCAGATCAACATTGACATCAATAGTATCTCCATCAACGACTCTAACAATCTCACAAACAAAGATATAAGGATCATACATACTCGCCTGACCTTATGATATCGGCAAGCTCTAACGCTCTACCGCCTACCTGCTTTGCCCATCGGCTATCAAGAAACTCAGTGCTAGCCTCATCGTAATTGCCCTCTTCCATCGCGGCTAGTGCTCGCTTAAAAAGTCTGAACCTTGTCGCGCCCAGATTCAGAAAGATATTGATGATTGCCTCTTGACGCGTTTCATCTAATTGACCAAACCACGGATACTCAGCGCTAAGCTCTTTTATACATCGAAGGATGTCATTCGACAGCAGGTATTCTATCTCTTCCATTGCCAGCCCTATGCCGCCCTCTGGATCAATATTTCTACCAACGCCAATAGTCAGCTTACCGCTTGAGCATTTGTAAGCGTGAGTCTCTACGCCCTCGTGGCGCTTTAGTTGTTCAATTAGCTTATCCATCTTATTCACTTCTGAGAGCCTCCATAAAAGAACGCCGCGCAGGTTCCCAGTATTCCTGATAGCTGGCCCAGCACGAGTGAGATTATGGTCTCATCATTTTGATCGTGAGGCAGAATAGTCACGGTCATTACATAAGCTCCGTACAAAATAAGAGCAAGAATGCAAAAGACTTTAGGCGTAACATCGCTTGCAAACTTAGTCCTAGCATCCTTCCTGTCCTCAACCTCAGTCTTAAATGACTCAAGGTCTATCTCCATTTCTCGGATCTTTGTTTTAAAATCTTGATCTGCTTGTTTTACAAGAACCGCTTTGTCAGGTTCGCGCTCTATTAAATCCTCGATTTCATTAGCAGTTGCAGTTTCAGGCAAGCCTAGTTTAGATGCAGCCATCTTTACAGCCATTCCTGCCATCGGACCGCCTGCAGCACTAGCTATCGTTGGCGCTAGTGATTTAAGCAAGCCGCCTAATTTCATTCGACAGTTTCCACAATAGTGTCAATTGTGTCGCAAACGTCAGGAACAATAACGCCAGCCGTGGCAGAAAGCGCTCCTCTGCCCACTGCCCGAACACCTTTGTAAAAGGAAGAGCAGTATATTTCTTTGTTAGCAATAACTTGTTCAACAGATGTGCAGCTTGATAAGGTAAACACAAACAATAGACAAATCAGTCTCATTTCATTTTCTCCAGTTGCCTAGCAGCTTCTTGGTTTATAGGCTTTACCTTCTCTTGAGAATCAAGATACTCTTTTAGCCTTTTCTTGTAATCGTTCATGCTGTGGTCAGCGACTCTATCGGCCACGCCGCCTCTGTCAGCTCTTCTAGTGTCCTTGCTGGGATTTATATAGTCTGGGCCTGTATTGCTAAAGTATAGCATTGTCTGCGACTTAGAAGGCCCGTAGAGCAGCCGTGGGACTCGTGCAACCATATCACTGCCGTTTACGCAGGATATCTGATTGTCGAGCTTCATCGGCCTCTTAAAGCCTTTAAAAAACGTGTTCGGCTTACCGAATGTGATGAGATTGATATTGTCGTGCTTGCCGTTCATCTTGGAGGCAGACATCTCTGCGAGCGCACCTCCTAGACTGTGGCCTGTAAACATCGTTCGCTTTTTTGGGTCAATGTGCTTCTTGATCTCTTTCCAGATAGAAGCGTGTTGTAGAACGAAACCTGCGTGGCACATCCTTCCGGCATACGGAACCGGGATAGCAGTCAGGTCAGTTATGATGTCGTTTAGCTTTTTCTCAGTACCTCGAAAAGCAATAACATCTATGCTTTTGCGCTTGATTACAAAAGCCGTGGCTCCTGTGATCTTGTTTTCTATCTTTATGGCGTCCTTATTCTTCTGGTTGTAAGCCTTCTCTGACCAGCTTGCAGCCATATTTAGTAAAACAGGATCAAGTTTCATTTCTCGGCCTTGTTATCTAGTTTCTTAAAAATAGCGCCTAGTGTTTCTTTGATCTCACGGATGTCCTCGCGGTAATCATCTTTAGCAACGTACTTTTCAGGAATTTGCTTCATGTCAGCGTCGATTCTATCAAGCAAGACAAAAACACGATTAACTAGCCAACCGCCACCAAAGCTAATGATTGCTAAAAATACGTTAAATCCAGTTTGAAATTCCATTTACTCTTCCACGTTTAAAGGGTTATCCAGTATGCGCTGGATACGTTCTTCAAGGTCATCACGCATTGCTCGTAGTTCGTTATCTACATCTCTAAGACTGTCGTTTACACGCTCTTCTAAAGCGTACACGTCATCTCTAAGCTCTCTCGTGGCTAAGACAACAGAATCATCAGTGCCTCTAGCAATCCGCTCTGTGGCGTCTATATCGACTTGCAGGCGGTCTATGTTATTCATCAACTCGACTATATCTTGATCTAAAGCTCGTTCCACGGCTGCTATTAAGACTTCAGCAGCATCTAATTTAGTGCTTAATACGGCTAATTCTTCGTCATACGAGCTAAAGTCAGGCGAAACGTAGGCAGTTACTGCTTCTTCGGCATCCAACAAACGCTGATACAACTCGAAGCCTCCCCACATCGCTGCGCCAATACTACCTAAAAACGGTATAATTAGCAGTAACTTACCGCCAGATACCTTTACCTCACCGACTTCTATCTCTGCCATTGCAGGTCCACCAAATCGTTGTAGCCTTGATTACCCGTCACACGCAAAATACCCACAGGATTTGCCCGAATATTGTTTGCTGGATAAGGTTGCGTGGACGAGTAAAACTCTCTATCTGTAAGACTTACATCTTGATACTGACTAAACGCCGGGTTGTTAGAGATTAAAAAAACAGCAAGGCTCTGGTCTGTAAATCCACCCGTGTCCTCTAAGTTCTCTAGCTGGCTGTCTAAACTCTGCTGTACATCAGCTTGGCTCATAGCTCGAATCTGCGTCTCAGCTCTTTGCACTGTGCGCTGTTCGTCGCGGCTCGGAGGTGTTACGTCAAAGCGGCTAAAGTCCGGTAGCTGTGCTGACAAGAATTGCCCTACGCTCTGCCCTGTCGCAATAGCATCGTTAAAATCGTTTTCAAACTGCATTTGCGCTGGAGGAGCCAAACTTTCTTGAGTCAGCCCGTTTACTTCTTGCTGTTCTGATTGAGTTACAAATACCTCAGTAATTTGCTGCTGCATCTCTGTTACTGCTTGGTCTGAGTCGATCTCATCTACACTCATAACCGTTTGCGGCTGATAGCTTTGGGATGTAAGGCTCATAGCAATCCCAACAACATCAATGGCTGGTTTTGCAACAGCGCTCACGCTTTTTGCCGCAGGTTCTGCTCGTGTCTCTGCGGCTACTTCAACAAGAGCGGCTTGGGCTTCGACAGGTCTTGCGACGTCCACTATCGGCTCTGCCCTAACAACAACACGTTCTGGAGCAGGTTCTGGTCTTGGCTCCCGAGTTACTTGGACAACCTCAACTGATGTTTCGACAGCTTCTACTGGTCTAGTCTCTCTAACCTGTTCTACAGTCTGCCGCTCACCTGTAATTTCTTGCTGCTGTCTACTAGGCTCTATAGGATTCGGGCTTGCAAACATTTGCTCCTGCGGTGCTTCCTGATAAATCTGCGGAGCTAATTGCGTTAATGCTCTCGGTCTTCCCATAGCGTCTGGCTGATCTAGATACAAAAAGTCATCAGCCGAATCGCCAAATACAGTATCAACCGCTTGCTCTGCGTAGGTAGGAGGAGCTGATTCTTGACCGCCACCACCTTTTGGTTGGTTCAATGTGCTGGCCTGCCCTACCAGACCAAATACATCGCCATAGTTGTTAGTTGTCAGATCACCGCCGTAGCCAGAGATTAATTGTCCTGTAGCGTTTGGGTTCATCGTAAACTTGTCACCATAAAACTGCTGCGTATGCCAAAACGGGTCAGCGGCAGTGTCGCCTGTCCAGCCGATAAAGGCTTGATGACTGTCGATAGCTACATCTTGGTATAGGTACTCATACCCGCCAGTTTTATCTATGTTCAACTGAAACGTATTAACAGAGTTAGGCCGGTTGTATTCGGTGACTTTGTACCAGAGAAACTTAGACTCGGCTTCGTTTGTCGAGTAGTAATACCCGTCACCGTCTCTTATATTGGTGTCATCAAGATCAGTCCATAACGGAGCAAGCATATAGCTAAACTGCCCGACCTTGGCATCTAGGTAGTTAGGTGTACCCGCACTAAAGTTATAACCATCACAGCAGTGACCGTATGTCGGACGTGTTTGAACGCCTAGATTGTTCTGATTAGTAGGCGACCAAAGCAAAATAAACCCGTTGGTCGACATCCAAGCGTCAGTAAATACTTTGTCCAAGTACGGGAAATCATGCCCAAGCTGAACGTGATAGGCAGAATCGTCTACACCATTCATAACTTGCGTCATGCCAACAGGATCGAGGTCAGCATAAGCAATAGCTGGAAACAGGATAAGTAACGTCAGACGTTTCAACGGACTCTCCTGTCAGGCTCTGGGATTCGATCAGGGTTAGCTTCCCACAACGCTTTTGCCTCATCTCCTATCTTGCCCTCGTAAGGACACGGTGTCCCTGCGCTCATCATGCTTGACCAGACACGGTAGTCCTGACACATCAATGACACAGCGGCAACCCGCATACCCATATCGTAAAGTGTTTTACCTAACTTTATTCTTTCGCAGTTGATGTCTCTGACAGAACGTCCTGTAGATAAACCTAATATCTGTGTTTGGACAGCACCAGATATGCCTGTTGTACATAGATCTTGGCTGTAGCTGCTACCAATACTAGGAGCAATTGCGCTTGGCGGCGGTGACTCTACCTTTTGTGTTACTCGCTGCGTTGAGTCGCTAATGCTCTGGCTGTTGGTTACGTTGTTGTTAGTGTTCATTGCCGTAATATCACTCACGCTAGCGCTTGTGCTAAAGCTCGTACTATTGGACGTTGAGGCAGATGTTGAATTGCTGGTGTTAGTGTTGTTGCTCGTCGATATCGAGTTATTGACGTTCGTATTGGTGTTATTGCTCGTATTTGTATTGGTGTTGGTATTGTTAGACGTATTGGTGTTGATGTTGTTAATCAAGCCAGTGTAGTCCGTAGTGTTTATATTCGTGTTGGCGTTTGTTGAGTTAGTAGTTGTGTTAATCGTAGAGTTGTTAGTATTTGTGTTGGCAGATGTGCCAGTGTAAGTAGTGTTGTTAGTGTTGTTATTGTTGTTGTTATTGGTATTAGTGCTAGTTGCTGTGCTTGTTGCAGTCGTAGTGATCTCTGTCTGCGTCTGTGCATATACAGGCAGAGATATAAAGCTCAATACTGTGATCGCAACGTATTTGTTCATTGCACAAAATTAAACAATCCTAACCTTCAAGTTAGCCGCGTTATTTGACGTTATCCTAACCTTGTTCTGGGCAGGTGCATCGTAGGTGTAGTCAGTTCCTAGTATTGCGCCTTGGTTCAAAACATTGGCATCGTAGTTAATCGCCACACCGTCACTGGATGGAACCGTACTACCGCTAGACATGTTAAAGATAATTGCTAAGTCTAGGTCATCAGCTAGAGTGAAGTGATTGGCATCAGGGATAGCGTCTAGTTGGGTTTTGTTCATTTGGTTTGCAGCCGTTCCCATTGCCTCCTGTATAGCGTAAAGCTCTGCATTTACTGTGGCGTTAGTCCAAGTCGTAGAGCCATACGTTGCGTTAGAGTTGTACTGCCAAGTGCCTGAGTTGTTCCTGACTATACTCCTCTCACCATCAGTGCCTTTGGCAACCTTCCACGTTGTACGGTCATCAGTAGATACGCAGTAGTAGATAGCACCATTACCAGCAGCTTCATCTGCTGTCATTGAATTAATATCAGTCCAGTATTGAGAGTCTGTAGAGGTGGTGGTGTGAGCAGCGTGATAACCGCTTGCAATTAGTGTTGAGCCAGAAGTGTAAGAATACACCTTGTCGTTTTGATTCCCTGTTATAAACATCTTTGTGCCGTCTGCACTGAATGCTATTCCAGTTGGATTTGAGTCTACACTCGCAGTATTAAAAGATGTGCCTGAATAGCTCCCGCTTGTTATTAAGAAGGCAGTTGATAAATTGTATTGAAATATATTGTTAGTTGCCGTTTCATTAAGAACAAATACTTTTGTTCCGTCATTTGAAAAGAACAAGCCTTGTGCTGATGTAGCCTGCGATGCAACACTAAGAACACCAACATGCGTTGCCGAGGTTATGTCGTTTGCTGTACTCAGATTCCACTGATTAATCTCATCATCTGTATCACCTATCGTGTACAGCTTTGTACCGCCACTTGCTAGTTGAACAGCGCGTGGGTTGCTTTGTAGTGATGACGTATCTAACTGTGCGGTTTTACTGACGTTGCTTAAATCAAAGCCTGTTGTCAGTGTATATTCAGCAATTCTTGGCCCTGAATACTGAGCTATCAGCATTATAGTTCCGTCATCAGAAAAACATATTCCTGTAGGGATATTGCCTGAATCTGAAACACTAGCCGAACGTGTAAACGATTCTGTCGTGATGTCGTAATTTGTACTCAAAGCATATTCATTGACCCTGTCGTTTTGGCTATCAACGATAAACATCTTTGAACCGTCAGAATTAAAAGCAATATCTTCTGGTGCGGTGCCTTCTGCTGATAAAGCTCTGTCAGTTACATAAGATGCGGTTGCAATGCCATAACCAACTGTATTGCTGCTTAGCTCTAAGTCTCCATCAGTCGTATTGAATTGGATACCATACATCTTCCATGAGCCAGATGCTATTGCGTTTGTGTTTGTGAAATTAGTGAGTGCGTTATAAGTACCACTCGTTGCCGTTAATACCGCCACACCACCATTACCTTCAATCACCTTTCCAACATCAGCAGATGCAAATGAGCCTGAGCCTAATGTAAATGTACCGTTACCAACAGCAGAAGGCGTTAAAGTTACAGCAGGAGCAGTGTTATACCGCGTGTAGTTCTCCGAGGATGAATTAACATCCCAGTCGTTATTGCTTACACCTGTCTGAGCAACTTCTTTAGTTACTCCAATAACAGGAGACAGCACATTACCCGACAAGGTAATAGTAGATGTTTCACCTGCGGAGTATGTCTTGGTTTGAGTGCCAGCGGTCACAGAAATATTGTTTAACTGTGTTTGTATACTACTGGTCACACCATCCACATAGCCCAACTCTGTAGCTGTAAGACCAGCAGGAATGCCATCTAATACGTTTACCTCTGCTGCCGTAGCTGTGACATCAGACACCTGAGATAAAGTAATGCTTGTTGCAGTAGGTGCTACGTTTGCCCAAGAAGAGCCTCCGTATACTTTCATCACATTGGAAGACGTATTGAAATAAATCGCACCAGTAACTAGCGCATTGCCATCGTTGTCTACTGTTGGATCACTCGACTTAGCGCCTAGATACCTATCATCAAATTCATCGTATTTATTAGCCGCATCTGTGGCTGACGAAGCAGCCGAAGTAGCACTTCCTGCCGCTGCTGTGGCTGATGACGCACTAGCTGTCGCGCTGGTAGCAGATTCTCCAGCCTTAGTCGTTGCTATCCCAGCCTGAGTTGTCGCTGTAGAGGCGCTAGTGCTTGCAGCGTTTTGAGAAACCAACGCAGCAGCAGCGCTTGCCGCAGACTCTGCCGCTTTAGTGGTCGCGGTTGAGCTGCTACCAGATGCAGATGACGCGCTAGAAGCAGCGGCGGTAGCGCTTGAGGCTGCTGCATTCTGAGAAACTAGAGCGGCAGCCGCAGATGTAGCACTTGCAGCAGCGGAAGCGGCAGAATTTGTCTCAGCAGTCTCAGCATTAGTCTCGGCTGTTTCTGCGTTAGTCTCAGCGGTCTCGGCGGCAGTTTTTGCCACAACGGCAGCATCCTTTGCAACAACGGATGCGTCCTTTGCAGTCTCAGATGCTGTGGCAGACGTAGCCGATGCTGTGGCAGATGTGGCCGATGCTGCGGCAGATGTCGCGGATGACGTTGCAGATGTTGCCGCTGCTGTCGCTGAGCTTGCCGCCGCCGTAGCACTCGCCGCTGCTGCCGCTGACGTACCTACCCAGTGACTGCCAGAGCTGGCTGGGACGTTACCCGTGTTGCTGTTTTGCAAACTGGTGTACAAGATGCCATCTGTGCCTACCACATTCTCGTGGATAGCGTAGGTGCGAGTAGATAACCACGCAAAGGCTATGCTTGCCCAGTATGCCGTAACGCTGGCGGGATTGTTGTTTAAATTACTGTTCTGCAGGCTCTGATACTGGAGATTGTTGTAAGTAACAACTGCGCCAGTTTGATAGGTTATCCCGGCGTTCCATTCTACTGAGTACAGGAGCGTCCAGTATCCTGACGTAGACGTAGGATCGTTGTTCTGATTACCTGCGGCGAGAGATCGGTAGTATTGACCATCGCTACCCAATACCACAGCATCAGCACTGTATATCTTCGTAGCTACCCAACCGTCACCAAATACACTAGCCGTCTGACCTATCGGGTCACGAACCAGTATCTGTACATCATTCTTGTCTACCAGTATTGCTTTAGCAGTACCGCTGAAGAATATGTTTGGTTGCCTACCAGCCGCAGTTAAGATGACCGGGTTGGTATTAGCGATAGTCTGGTTGATGTCGCTGAAGGTATCTTTGAGAGTAGTTGTACCTGTCTCGTAGAAATATATCTTACCGCTGCTTAGAGGATCGCCTGCGTCATCAAAGTATTGTGCGTTTATCTCGCCAAATCTAGCCATTATTCGTTACCTATATCTGATCGAAGCTAAGCAGAAGCTCTCTCATTGCCCTAATTTGGGATTGCTCGTCCCTGCCCAGAGCTGCATCTGCGGCTCTTCTAGCCGTTGCCCTTGCAACATTTGCGTATGCGCCCGCTCTACTCTGAGACTGACCAACAGCTTCACCAATTTGACCCGAAAAGCTAGTTGGAGCCTCTGTGCCAAACATTTTATCTAGCTCTATTGTAAAGGCCGTCTGATTGATCACATCATCATCAAACTCACCGCCATATTTATTTGCAAGAGATTGCATTTCATCTATCGAGTCAAGCAGAAGGGCTCTATATTGAGCATTTGATCCAAGTCCTCGCAATCTAGTACCTAATGCCCTAGCAGCACTTGAGCTATCATAATTAACAGTTCCCATTGCGTCCTTGAAGTTATCAAGCGCGTCTATAGTTTCAGCATACTGCTGATTTGCAGCCCTATATCCTTCAAAATTTTCACTTAAAACTTCATTTAGGTCACGCCGCAATCCTTTGACTATATTTAATGTTTCGCCTGTCAATGGCTTTTGCAAATTTTGCGTACCATAAGTAACAAGCTCATCAATATATTTCTTCATTTTGTGAATCTCATAGGCGTCTATGTTTCTTCCTTGAGACATCCTTTTCACAATATTTTTCAAGACACGTTCCGCGCCAGAAATGCCAGCAATATCCGCAGCGGAGAAATCTAAAGTTAAATCAGGCTTTACTGTTACTCCAATCTCATCTAGTGCGCCAACAAAGTTATCTATAGCAGAGCCAAAATCAACACGATTTCCTTTTAGGTTATTTCTTGCATAACGGCCAATACTTTGACCTGCTTGCCTGTTAGCTTTCAACACCGATTTGTATCTGTCTAGCATAGACTGACCAGCTATATCTGTGCTTCTATCAAGCATTTTTGATCTAGTGTCTTGGCGGCCTCTTTCCATTCTAGTCATAGACTCAAGCATATTTCGCCTGTCTTGAGGACTAGACTCTCTTATCATTGCTACCAATCCTTCATCCCATCCGCTTCTTAAAGCAGCTGTTTGTGGAGGACTAACAACTGCTTGCATCTGCGGTCTTGGTTGAACCGGGCCTTCTGGGCCAACTGTTGTAGTAGCTCCAGATGGAGCTTCCTCTAGCCTGTATGGAGCGGTTCTGACATTAATCGCTTCTATGCCTCCGCTCTCAATGTCTTGCGCCGCCTGCCTTCTTGCTGGAGTTTGAACGGTTCTTCTAATCCTGCCAGCTTCTTCGGCTGCAACTGTTCCGACATCTGCGAGGAGCCTGCCTCCTTGTTCTTTAGCAACTTTGCCGCCTCCTCCAACAAAACCAATGTTTGCTAGAGCTTCTATATTTCTTGCGGCTCTTGGATATTCCTGAGCAAATTGCTGATATTGCTCCATCCCTGAGCCAAGCGCCTGCATACCATATCTCATAAGAGGTTGATCCATAAATATGCCTAGCTGATTGATTACCTCATCTTCCAAAACGTCTGGAGTTATGGCAGACACGCCTCTTCCAACATACCCAAGACCTTCTCCTATAAGATCACCAAGATAGGCCGGAACCTGACTTCCGGCTTGCAATATTGCTTCTCGTGGTGTCTGCTCGCCTCTTAACGTAGCGCCAAAAGCCTCTCGTACATTTTGCATGCGCGGGCCTTCGCTAGTTGCAAGAGCCTCTAAACCTCTTTCCGTAGCTCCGAGGAATGCTCTTCCTGTCGGGCCAATTCGAGGCTGCTCAGGCGCATCAGTTATGCCCAGCTCGCGCTTGACTGCGGCTTGAATAACTTCAGGACTCGTATTTGGAGGAAACTGTAAAATACGCCCGTCTGGCAATTCTGCGATAATATCTTCTTCCATTTCCTAGTCCGGTATTGGGTTGCCGTTTTCGTCAAATCGTATGACTCGCGGGCCAGCAGGCGCTCCCGCAGGCGCTCCCGCAGGCTGCTGAACCGATGACATTGCCGCGCTTAGGTCAAACGCTAACAAATCTTCGATATCTTGCGCTGTTGCTTCGTCGCCCTCTTCTCTGGCTCGCTGTATGCCTCTTCTTGCAGTGTTTTCTGCAATGGCTAACGCCTGCCTAAGAAGGCTTCTGTTTACTTCGTTATTCTGAGAAAATCGAGCAGATATGCTCTCCAATCTGCGCCCTTCATCTTCTGTAAATGCTGCACCAAAAGTTTCTCTTAATTGACTAAGCACGGCTCGGCTCAAATTTTGAGATAACTCACCAGCATCTGCGCCAGTAACATCAAAAAAGTCTGTAACAGCCAACTTGAAATCAGCGAAAGTTCCAGTATCAACACGATCAAGCAGATCAAGAGATCTCTTCAAGACCGCTGTTGAATCTGCTGCCGCAACAGCTCTGTCAATCAAGCCTCTTGCAGATTCAACTGCACCTTTAGCTCTCTCTACTCCGGTAGCCACATCAGACTCGTATACAATTCCTGACTGTATTGCGGCATCAAGAACACGCTGCTTTTCAGCGGCGTCAGTTATCAACATACCAGTTCTATCATAAACTTCAGGAGGCCCAACTCTAGGCTTGGTGACAAATGTTCCATCCTTGTAGTTGATGGTTTTTGCAGCACCCATCCTGCCCTCAAAACCTCTGTAGCTCATGAATTCCTGATAGTCAGGAGTTCCCGGTGTTAATCCAGCGGCTTCTGCCTGCAATTGCAATGATCTAAATGTTGAAGGTACTTGACCGCCAAACGGCTCAATCATTCCCGTCCTGACACCCATTTCTACCGTAGAGTCAATCTGCGGCAAAATGGCATCAAAACCTCCAGACATCAGGCTATCTGCTAAGCGCATTGTAGATGTAGTGTCTGCTCCTATTTGTTGCAGCAATTGCACCCGATCACCAAGAATATCCATTGCCTGTCTGGTGTCTCCGGTTTTAGCCAACTGCTGTATTCTGAGAGCATCCTGAGCAGCAGACTTTGTTAGCGCATCTTCTAGCTGCAAGCCGCCCATAACATTCTGCATTCTCTGTTGCTCTTCAGCTCGCATCTGCTGCCGAAACTGCGGGACTTGCCCTGTAGCAGCCGCGCCCAATCCTCTAAGCAGGGTAGGAACATCTGTCCTACGCTGTTGCATTGGCATTCTGCCGCCTAGTAGTGATGAATTGTCAGCCATTTATTTATCCTACGTTATCCTTGATATGCCAAACGGGTTATAAGCTTGATATCCAGCCGGAGCAGTTCCTGTCATCTGGGTCATATTAGATACTGGGTAAGTCGTTTGTGGTTGCGTTGAAGGAGTTAGCCCTTGCCCAAACTCATAACCCAATGCAGCGCCTTGCAGTATGCTTCCTGCTGCGTTTGGAGGAGGAACAAACTGTGCTGCTGGTACGCCTGCCAAGTTACTAGCTATACCTTGATTAATGTTGGCCTGTAATACCGCTAACTCAGTCTGTGCTGCCGCATCACCTGCTGCTGCTGACTGCTGTAACTGGTTCATGTAGTTGGTTTGGGCTGCAATCATAGGAGCCGTGCCAGCGCCCTGAGCCTGCTGTAGATCAGCAAGCTGAGATGATGTTGTGCCAATCATTCTATCTAACTGTTCGCCTGCGCGAGTCCTCATTCCTGCTACGTTAAGCCCTGTCTGAGCAGCAAGGTCGGCTGCGCGAGTACCTATGCCTAACGCAATATTGGATCGGCCTGCACCTAGCCCAGTTCGTAAATCAGCTTCGCTGACACCCAACTGCTGCGCTAAGTTAGCCAGCTGCGTACCTTGTTGTGTAGCTGCCTGCATCTCTGTGGTCCCGCCAAGCACACCCAGATTAGCTAATTGCTGAGCGCCGCCTGTGGCGATATTAGCAGCACTGCCTCTGGCGCCAAGCCCTTGAGCTGACAGCGCTTGAAGATTACCTATCTGATTTTGTAAGTCTTGAGAAGCCAGCCCTGTACCGTACCGGGCAAGCTCTTTCATGACATTACCACCACCCACGCCGCCTCTAGCGGCTGCGGTGCGGAGGGCTGCCTGCTCACCCTGCTCTCGCAGGAATTGCATCTGTGGGCTTTCCTGATAAGCCTGCTGAAATGCTTCTTGTCCCAAAGCGCCAGAGAGCGCCAGTTGCTGTTGTAGCGCCTGACCACCAGCCTGAGCGTATGGATCAAACATACCCTCTGCTCGCTGGAATCCTGACTCAATGTCAGCCCTAGCGCCTCCCAGAGCTTGCTGGAGAGCGCCTATGCCTGTTTGAGTACCCTGCATGATATCTTGTCTGGCTTGGCCTATACCGCCTCTGAGCGCTCCTATGCCGCCCAGTGTGCCAGCGGTCAGCTCTCTGCCTGCTGCGCCTGCGGTAGTTCCCAAAAGCCCTGTAGCCCTTCCTGCGCCGCCTAACGCAGCTTGTTCTGCTGCTGCCAAACCTACTGGTAGCTGTGGGCCAGCCATACCGCCTGTTTGTGCGTTTCTTAAAAGGTTGGGATTGTTTGCATCCGGGACCGTGGTCACGGGAGGCGAAACAACCGGAGGCGGCGCAACTGCAGGAGGTTGCGAAACAACCGGAGGAGGAGTTACAGGAGGAGGAGGAGGCGTTACAGCCGCCTGTGTAGCAGGAGGCGGCACTCTTTCTGCTCTCATGCGATCAAACGCGCTGTTCACAAAATCAAGCCCTAAACCATACTGGTCAGCTACCTGTTGAGCGGTTGTTGCTCCAGACGCTAAATCATCAAACACCTGACTCTGTATTCTGCCAAGATTGTTGTTAACGTAATCAACGCTAACGCCATATTCTTGAGCAACCTGCTGTGGAGTCTTCGCACCGCTTGATAGCTCACCTACAGCCCTGTTTATATCTTCTTGTGTAAATGCTGGGCGAGATGTATCTATCACCTTATCAAGTGGCCGAGTAGGAGTATTAACAGGTTCAGATTGGACCTGCTTCTCAATAACCTGCTGGATAGGAGGCGCATCAGTTATAACCTGATCATAAGCCTGTCTCGCAACCGCTGGATCAACACCCATCACATTTGCAATGTAATTAAGATCAGCGCCGACATCATCAATAAGCCTAGCGATCTCTGGGACCGTGGCATTTGGCGTAGACTTTATGAAATCGAGAACAATAAACTCGGCTTCTCTTACGCCCTCTGTATCTTCTCGCTTGCCTCTCATCATAACGGTATCTGCCCATCGCTTTGGAATGTCAGCATTGCTTGTTGCATTTGATCAACTGGCGCGGCTGCTTGTTGTGTGGCTTGTCCCTGACCGCCCGGAACAGGAGTAAACTGCATCTGCACTGGAGGAGCTTGATCTGCTGTGTTGACCACTCCCAAAGGCGCTAGCACTGAATAATCTAACTGACCGCCAACATTCTGAGCCTGCGGCATATATCCCAATGAACCAGTTCCAAGAAGAGCTGACATACGAAAAGGAACCGCCTCAGCGATTCGCTGCTGAGCCATATAGTTACCTTCCCGGAATTGCTCTAGCTGTGGTCTAAACATAGAACCAGCCAAAGCTAGCGCCCTGTTTGCGCTCTCTTGCCGGATGTCCTGAGACCTTTGATATGCTGGAGCTAATGGCTCTAACGCCTCTTGACCGAAGTTCTGAATGGCCTGCATAGCCTCACGGCGCATACGTTCTGAAGATTCTGTTTGGCCTTCTGCAGCTTTTCTTGCCTGCCTAGCGCCATACGCTCCCGCCGCCGCGCCCGCAAGGCTTCCTGCTACCGCTAATAATGGTACTGGCATCTGTGTTCTCCTAAACCGCTATCCAACCCTTACTTCGGTCACCACCGATCTCAGGCTGCATTTTTCTGTATTGAATTGATCCCGCGCTTCCAGTGGTGTCGAGATATAAACTAAATTGTACCGCTTCAACTACACCCTCTGGGCTTCCTGCACCCGTTATCGGTATAGATAAAGCCGCTTCCTGCGTAAACTGCCTGAATGGCTGCTCCATCGTGCCATTAGCATCAACTATCGGCTGAGCCGCGTTTAGCTTATAGCTCATTGCGTTGCCACAATGTCAGCAGTCATCTGTATAAATACTGGCTTTACAGGCTCACTCATCGTAAACCTAAAAAGCTCAAATCGTGAAGCCCTGCCGTTTCGGTTCCATATCACCCTGCGGTTGTACTCGCCAACCTTACCAATGCTGCGGTATCTAGCATCTGACCATATTTTACCATCTACAGACCGCTCTAATCCCACTTTCGGGTCCACAGCAGACGAATTACCTACACCGCTTTCAACTGTAAGCTCTAGCTCTGGCAGCACAAACGACTGCATATTGCTTTGAAACGGCTGAGTTACGATAGTTCTGCGAATCTCAGTGTTATATTCTGTGTACACATTCTGGCCTAACAGGCCAACCCTTCCATCTACCAGATCGCCAGCCCACAATTGATTGTATGCACGGACCAAAGCGTTTACCCGATACGCACCTAGAGCGCCATCAACAAATGACTTCCTTTCATGCCATCGCTTGCTGATCGTGTCATAAACCAACGTAGTGCCGGGTAGCGCAAAGCCAACAAAATACGCACCTTTTTCTGCGTATGACCAGCTATATATATCAAGTATCTGGGCCTCAGTAAGAGCACTTAGCTCTTTGTCTATCGCAGTGGTAGATATCTTGGCTACACTGTTACCGTTTAGCGCCCAGATCGCAGGCGACTCATTCGCACCAGCACCAACAAACACAAACGTATCTTGAATAGACTGAATGCTAAACGGGCTAGATATACCTTTACTCAGGAACAACCCTGTGCGCTGGAACGGAAAGTCAGCGCCGCCAATGTTCTGAAATGCTTCTATCGTCTGCGAACCGCCGATAAATAGCTGGTTCTTGAAAACTATCGGAGCAACGATTTCATCTGGGTCCGACTCTGCAGTGCCGAAGTCTAGCGCGTTATACGCCAAACCATCATTCAATGCGCTGACAATAAACTTCTTGGTGTCTGTCGTTAGGCAGAAAAACCCGTCAATAAAAACAACCTGCTGCGGATTACCGTTAGCCGTAAAATCAGAATCAGTAATCTGAGCAAAAGTATTAGCAACGTGATTGTAGATGTATCCAGCACCGCCCGGAACCAACAGTAATAACTGCGTTCCGTTGTCAGCCATTGACACCCTGCCACTACCACCTATCGCCACATTGCTTCTTGTCGTAAGAGTGTAGTCCTCTGCCATACTGTACAGGTGACTGCCGATCAGAAAGTAAGGCACACCATTCATTTCATGAGCGCCGCGGCAGTTGTTTAATTCACTTGCGCTAGCAACCTGAGTAAGTCCGGGAGTGCCGAAGAGAGTCTCCTGATTCAACGCAGGAGCCTGAGCTATGTTTGGGTATAAGTTAGTGCATTCCTGCGCTGATATCGGCAGAGAATCGCTCTCATAGTACCCGTTAGCTATTGGCAGGATGACTTTTGGCATTAATTAACTAATCCAAGAATTGCATCAGTAACTACCACATTATCTGTGCTGGTCGCGTTACCAACATACAATTCAACGTAATCATTTTGAGCTAAGGACACATTGAAAAACGTAGAGCAGTTTGCCGTTTGCGCCGTGTCTACTTCTCTAACGATTTTAGATCCAGCCTCTACCGTGCCATTCTTGGCAATCTGTATAAACAAGTCTTGATTGTTTGCAGACGCAGGCTTAATAGTAGCGGTAACGTGGACAGCAACTACTCTAGTCGTTGTTCCGTTGTAGACAATCTTGCCAGTAGTATCTCCGGTAAAACCTGACTGTATACCCACCGTAAACGTGCCTGCGGCTTTAACTGGCGTTCCTGCCGTTCCAATGGTCGTTGCGGTAGAGTTACCCTGAATATGCACCTGAGCATACGGCAGAGCATCTGCTGATAACGTGACGTAGTTACTTGTTGAAGTAGCGGTTATCCCATCACCACCAACAATACTGGCTATATCAGGAGTAGCGTCAGTAGTGTTTAGGAGCAGAGGTCTACCAGTAGAATCAGCGGAAAAGTTATGCTTTAGCTCTACACCGTTTTGGGAAGATACGCTAGCCAATATCCCAGCGCCGCTCTCGATGTTCCTGATCTTGTTTACTGAGCCATCTATGTCTAAGACTGCAATACCAGTAGCCGCACCAGTTTGCGTGATAGAGCCTGTAACACCGAGACCGCCAACGAAGTTAGCGTAACTGATCTTGTAGTTTGTGCCGTTTACGAAGTAGTCCATAAACGCGCCAGCGTCTACCGAAGTCTTCGCAACAAAATCTGACTTCTTCCTGCCCTGCGATCTATCAACCATTTGTATTTAGCTCCAATCCTATCGCGCCAGTAGATTCGGCCAATATTTCTTCTTCAGACTCTGGGTAAAAATGTCCGGGAAAGCCAAACAACGTATCTTCGTTGCCTGAACCAATCGGAAGTGTTGCAGGATTCTTGCTCTTACCTAATGTCTGCCCTAACAGGCGCATTGTGTTAAAACCATCCCGCGCAGCCTTCACCAGACCTTGAGAGATCACGCCGTTATAGTCAGGCGCAACCTCTATAGCCATATTAGCAATCAAGCCTCTCAGGGCGCCTGTAGGAATCGTTACGTCATCACCTAAGTCAGATACCTCTGTGTACCCTAGCTGGATACCCTGAGCGTCTAGCTCGGTCATGTAGTTATTCATAGAAAATATGAAATCACTATACTCATCAGGCTGCAGCGGTGCCTCACTGGCCTGCACTAGAATTCTTTGTAAGGATGCCTTTGCAACCTGCGCCACAGTAGCCATTATTCGAAATTCATTCCTTTTTGCTTTATACGTTTTTGCACAGACTTGGACAATTCGCCTAAGTGAAATAGTTGAACGCTAGATTTTGTATGCGATTTGCCAGTGTGCAACGTCCCATCTTCCATCTTGTGCATTTCACCAGAGTGTAGTTTGCCGCTCCTTGTATAATGCGATACACCTTTAGCCATTCGTCACTCTCCGCGCTTAGTATGGTTTTTTCTTTTTGCCTTTTTTGTTTGGCATTTTTGCCTCCTATTCAAATGTTGGTTTTTTCTTCTTAGCAGTACGCGCACTCTGTCGGAATGCGCCAGCAGTAGGCGCTCCAGCGCTTCCCGGCGATCTCATGCGCTCAGGTGTTCTGCCCTGCGCTCTTTGCCGCTTTATCCTTTTCCGCTTCTTGTGGATATTGGAATAGAGACCGTCACTCATACTTAGCACCCTTGCTTTTCATCGACTTAGCACCTTTACATTTCCAGCGCTTGCGGCTCAAGTTGTTAGGAGTATTGGGATCGTTTTGCTTTTCTTTTGGCAATCTTTTCTTGATGCCAAGAGACCGAGCACAATAGGAATCACCCTTACTTGTACCCGGCTTGACTCTCGGACCACCTCCTTTGGCTTCGCCAGCCTGCCCGTAGGAGACTCGCTTACCGCTTTTGGTGACCTTAACTTTAGCTTTGCCTTTTCTCGGTTTAGCCATAAAAAAATTGGGAGCCGAATACTAAACAGCTCCCATAACGTCTCAAGGGATTATGCTACGCCGAAGCCTTGACCAGCCATAAACGGATTGAATGTTGCGTATGCAGGCAACAAGTCAAAACGAATCTTCTGGGTGTTGGCATCACCATCTGCGTACTTACTAACTCGAATGCTCATACCGTCTTCGGTAGTAGCAATAGTGTCAGTAGAGTAGAGCTTAGGCAGTTTCACAGTACCCATTCCAAATGCTTGCTTAGTGAAGAACAAGTTTGGTTGGTACAGAGTAGCTGAAGCACTAAGAACGGTAACTACAGCACCGTTAGCAGGTGCAGCGTCTACAGTGTTGTACTGACCATTAGCCTCATAGATCGCAGGACCAGCAACAACAAGGTTGCCAGCACCACTACCGTTAAGAGTAACGTCAGCAGTTACAACGCCTGTCCACGGCACGTTAGCGCCAGCAGCGTCAATCATAGCTGTGCGAGTGTCTAGGTTCAGACGGTTCACATCAGCGATTGTGATCATATCACCAGCCTTAACTACCATATTTGCTTGGAGAGCAGTAACGGCGATAGTCTGAGTCATAGTGTCTTTAGCTGTGACATAAGTTGCGTCAGGAGCCGCAGACAGAGTACCCGCACGGTCAGCGCCAGTGCCAGCAGTAAAGCTGGACAGAGCGTTAGATGTCAGCGCTCGCAGACCGCCAAAGTTCTGAGAGATTTGTGCATTCTCCCAAGCGGTACGAACCAACTGATCTGATGCGTTCAGACCTTGCTGGATGTTAGCAAGTGCGCTAGTAGTAAAAGGATTCATCAGGTAGTAGCGTTCTGCAGCAGCAGGTACGCCGATAGAATCCATCAGTGCACCAGCACCAGCTACATCTCCCCAAGCATCAACAGCCTGACCGTGAGCACCATACTTTAAAGATGCGTTCTTGAGCATAAAGCTCGCAAGGTCAATCTCCAAATCGGTTACGATTCGTCGTGCCATTGGGTTAAGGATTTGCTCCAACTGGTCGAGTTCCAGAGCCTCTTCGACGTTTCCCCACTCAGTGGCTACGGTGAAGTAGTTCTGTACAGTACCAGTTGCTTTACCAGCAATGATGTCTGACTTTGTAGCGGATGAAATATTACCGCCAGAAGTACGGATGGAGTTGTAGTCATGTGGACGCTTGAAGTCTACATTGCTACCACTTGATGGGTTGAATTTGCCACTCAGGAGTTGAGTGTCAACGGTCTTTGTTACAACCCGGCTGGACTCGAATGCCTCTAAAAAGACACGGGCCACTTTCCGGGTAATATTGCTATTAAGATTATTAGCCATTTTCGGATCACCTCATTCATTCAAACATTGCTCCTTTCGGTCCTCGCGCTTTAGGCGCAACACCAGCTTTTGCTGGCTGCTCAACCGGATCAGGAGCGGCATTTACTTTAGGTTTCAATGCAGCAGCCTTTTCTCGTACATGAGTTGCTATCCTCACCGCAGCTTGCGCCGGACTCATAGACCGGATGGTGTCTAGCTCGGTTACGTTCTGACTGAGGTACTTTGTTATGGCTGGTCCCAGATCGTCCTCTAAAATATAGTTGACTACATCATCCGAGATGCCAAACGCAGCAACGGAATTACCCGCTGCCTGTAACTCTTCATTAGTAATGCCAAGCTGGACAGCTCGCTGCGAGTAGGTAGATACCTTCTCGTTCAAAGCCTCCTGCTGTTTCATTACCTGCTCTTGTTGCAAACGCTGTGCTTCCTGTTGTTGGAAGCGCTGCTGTGCATCAAATGCAGCCTGTCTAGCTATGGCTTCATCGCGCATTCGGAGCTGTTGCTGATACTCCTGATCACTCAGGGCATACGGGTCCGGCTCCTTCGGCACGTTTGGCCTTTCCTGCTTTGGCATCTGCTGCTCAAGGCTTGATAAACGCTGTTTTAGCTCTTCAGCTTCTCGCTCTTTTTCCCTGAGCTTGAAAACTTTCTCAGCTATAGCTTTATCAAACGCCTCTTGCTGCCTATCGTCAAAGACAGGTTTGGTTTGTTTTTCCTGAGCCTCCTCAGTATCCGGTGATGATTCGGAGCCAGTTTCCTGACCTTCGGTTTCTACGTCTTCAAGCTCTATTTCAGCCTCATCGACAATATCTTCCTGTTCCATCTTACCTTCCGTAAATGCCGTCAAATAAACGGTGACGTTCCGTGCCTCCAAGTAAGCGTGGAGTTCGCTGTAGCCTAACTATACCACATATTGTGCTTTTGCAAGCAATTATTGCAAATGCACTTGTTTAACACTTTCGTATACTTTGTTATACTCACTCAATGGATGACTTAATTAAAAAGTATTTTGACTGTTTCGGACACCTTGATTTTGAAGGTATTTTAACCGCAGAAGAGATATTCGAATCTGGCAGCTTTACTGAACACGAATCTATTTTAATCCACGAGATTCTAAGTTCCGATATACACCTTCCAGCCATTGTTCATTAGCCATTTGATAATCTTGAGCCGATCCTGATGTCTGAAAAGACCTGTACGGGTCATGCCTGCCAGCTCTTGCCGCTATTGGGTCAGGATACATAACATCATAAGGAACCATTGGTTCCGTTATTGCAATTCCGCCTTGACTCGGAATAATCGTGTTGTAAGACCTATTCAGAGTTGGATCAACAACCATGTCAGATGGATTTATATCCGTTGATACCATAGCCCTAGCACCGCTCATGCCTTTGGGCATATTCATCATTTCTTGCTCATTGACAACAGAGTAAATGTCATTTGGTATTGGGAACCCTGATTTCTGAAAAGCTGGTTTGTTTAATATTGCATCTCCCATAAAGGCTTTACGCTTGTTTCCTGCTGAAGCAGTAGGAGAATCTGTTGTCAGCCATTCCAATAGCTGCTCCGGTGATTCATAACCGGGCCAACTTTCTGGTATTCCTTTCAGGTCTTTGTTATTTGGATTTAAATTGGCAATAGCCGAGTCCAGCATAACAGCCTGATCTCTGGTCAAATCACCTTGTTGCTTTATCATGTTGACAGCAATTTGAGACGGCGGCACAGAAAAATTAGAGCCGGGATTTGCCATTGCTGTGTACATCAATACTGGGTCTTGCTGCGTCTCTTCTCGCACACGATTAACGTGAGCTTGCTTGCTTCTAGCAGCGCCGCCCATGCTCATCCAGTTACCATATCTGTCTAAATGCTGCGGGCCTCCTTCTACCAGCACTGGATCAATGTCGATTCCAGATACTCTATCAACTTCTCCGTAAATTGTTTTGTCAGCAGGCAAAATCACCAGAGGCTTTCCTAGCAAGTCTTCGTAAGTCGCAGATTGCATAAACAAATTGTCAGGCTGAGTATATCTACCGCCCAGCAGTCGAGCCTGTTCCCGCATTGCAAAGTCTGGATCAGTTTCGTATCTGTTTACTAGACCGCGATACGATCCTTTTGCAATATTTTCTGGTCTTGACTGTAAGTCAGTCGCAGCCATTAGCGGGTTAGTGCTGTAACCTTTTTCGTTCCTAAAATCTCTGGGCGGTGTTTCAACAATCCTGCCAGCCTCAGCGGTCTGTACTACCGGCCCGTAATCGCTTCTTGTCGGGACATCGATGTAACTTCTTAGGCTGGTTTCACTTGCCTTTATACCTTTTGCAGCAGCGTCTCCTAAAATTGGCAACATTCCAGCAGCCAAAGCCGTGGTGTCTATAGCAGTGCCTATCAGATCACCAGAGCCAATGGATTGACGCAGGTCTCCTACGCCAACGGCATCGCCTACGCCGGGAATGAAGTCCATCGCTCCTACCGCAGTATCTACTAGCTGGCCTGTGCGATAACCTTCTCTGCCTGCAATATTGCTACCGCCAAAGAAGTCATTTAGAGCTGATCTTGCGGTCTCTCTGAACGCAGGATTGAACGGATTGTATGACGTAGGCGCAGCCTCATAACCCAAGTTTCTTGGATTGGTGTTTAGCCCTCGGCGATTAGCCTCTAGTTGTGCAAGCTCTTGGTCCGTTCTAGCCATTGTTGACGACTCTCATCAGCTCAGCGTCAGACATCATAGCCATCCGGGCCTTGCGCTCCTGCTCATCCATCATATCGGTCATCTGCTCTTGGTTGTCTAGCTGATCACCAAATGCCTTGATGTTGGTGTGGTCTATTGTTGCGCCAGCCTTCTCAGCCTCTACCTGCGCCTTTATGCGATTGGTTTGGGCGTTGAAGACATCAACTTGCGTCTTGGCTTGCTCGGCTACCAGCTCGTTTTGATCGTTCTGGGCTTGCAGCTGTATCCTCAAGGTGTCGTTCTGCACCTTCTGTGCGTCTATCTGGGCCTTCATCATGTCAGCCTGAGCCTTCATCTGCTCTGCCTGCGCGAGCACCATTGCGGGATCAGGAGCCTGTTGTTGTCCCTGCGCCTGCATCTTAGCGGCCATCTCTTGCAGCTCTTCCTCGGTCATCTGGGATTGCGGGATCAATCCGGCAGCAATCATCTGTATCCGCTTGCGCTCTGCAATCTGTGATGCTGCAGGTGTGGCTATATTCTGCAGAAGCAAATCACCAGCGATCTGCATCAGGCTTGGATCAGTCTGAGCCAGCGTTGTGATTGCTTCGATGGTCTCCTGCTGACGGTTGCGGAAGCTAGGTCCAGCCCGACAGGTAACGTCATAGGTTCCAACCTGCAGATCATTGACGGTGACAATCTCGCCTGTGGCGTTGTCGATCACCTTCTGATTGATAGGCACCATATCGTAGGACTCATCCTCGCGGAGTATCCTGACCTGACGCTCTGTGTCGTAGACCATTGGTATAGCATCCTTTAGGAGCCTTCCTGTAGCCGCTACCGCAATCTCTAGGCCGCGACTGTACTTCATCGTGCTATTGGTTCCACGGTCCTGCAACTGCTTGATAGCAACGCCAGACTGTAGACCGGGATTGTCTCCCATATTCGCAGCGAACATACCAGCCGTCTGGCCTATGATTGCTCGCATAGACTCAGATATCCGCGCTAGTCCGGGATTGACCTGACTTCCTCCCTGCTGCTGTGGCACGGCAGGTGACTCTGGGTCTACGTTGTAGAATTGTACGGGATCAGCGTTGGTGTTTAGCGTTTGGAGCTGCTTCTCATGCCCTGAAGCCTGAGCCATTGTCATCCAATACTTGGCCCTCGGAGCAAGCGCACCTTCCTCTATCTCACGGGATACGCTGTAGTTCATCACCCGCTGCGGATCAAGCAGCTTCTCAACTACTCCCCAGTAGATTGTCTTGTTCTCGAATATCTTGAAGTTGGCGTAAGCTGGTACCACAGGAATTCGGCAAAATACGGTCTCTTTCTTGTCTTCTAAGAAGTCTTTCGCATCAAAGAACCGTGAGCAAACATAGTGCTTCTTGCGGGTCCGGCGCTTTGCCTCAGTTACACCAATGGCTGCAAGATCATCTACAACCTTCTCAAAGTCTTCATTAACCTCATGCACCTGACCGTTCGACATCATGACCAGCTCGCGGTCTTCTGACTCAAGATAAAGAAACTCACCAACCACAATGCACTCAGCCTTGTCGTAGTATGCTTCGCCTTCCCGGTCATCATCTACGCTTTCACCAGAGCCTTCAGGGAATCTGGCCTCGTACTCATCCTTCGCCATTGCGTGAAGCACGAAGGCATAACGACTGTCGGACTTATCCTGATTCTCTGCTGCGGGATCAAACCACACCCGATCTACAAAGTTTCCTATGTGCTCAATAGCTAGGTCTTGGTCGAAACTATTGTCATCAACGTATTTCTGGACCACGCGCCAGCCATCCATCCCGCCGATCACCATATTGCGAGCGCACTGGGCATAAGTAGTCTTGGCATTAGACATCTGCTCAATGTTGCGGATGATGCCGTCATAGGCAACGGCAAGGTCTTTAGTTGCATCGCCTCCAGCTGGAGATACTCGGATGTCGTAGTCGGATTGCTCTATCTCAGAGGCAACCTGATCCACTATGGGATTAACCATATCGAACGTATAGCGCGGCTTGGCTTCGTTAGAGTTCCACCAGTACGGCTCCCACTGACCATCACGCTTATCTAAGAACAAATGAGCTTCTCTGACGCGCTCACGGTTGTCCTTGTCTGCTTGCTGGCACTTATCCAGCAGCTCGATAACGTCCTGATGCTCCTCGTAATCTGCTTTGTAGGCAAGATCGTCCTCAGTCGCACCGCGATCCTCTAGCTCTTTGCCATCATCATAACTAGCCATAATTCTTCCATCCTGAGAAATTTATCTCTACAGGTTTGACATTTTTAAGTTTTGGCGAGTGCATTGACATCATTAAAGCATCGCCCATATTCGGAGAAGGTATTGAATACGGCTTCTTCGCCATTTCTATCTTGCTCAGTATCTGGATTTTACCAGAGTTTGAGCGCTTCAACGGAATTCTGCAAACCTCAGAGCGCAACTGCTCAATGCTATTAATGTCTGATGACAGGCTAATCAGCTCTTCTGGATTGATGTACTGGCCCTTCACCACAGCCCGATACGTTGCCTCAAACCTATCCCGTAAAGTCCACCACATTTGGGCACGTTTGTTAAAGAAGGTTTCTTTATTAGTCTTTGCTCTCTGGCTTCCACCTAACGTGTATGGCATCTCTGGGTCATAAGGCGACTCGGAACCCTTGAACATGTGATACTCCATCTTCTTGCCTTCAAGCGCCTGATCTACTTGTCGCTTGAGGCTTATCCCAAGACCGTCACAGTCCCAGATGAAGTGGTCTGCCTGAGCTGCTACTGCCTTGTCCAAGGCCCAGTCCATACCCTCATTGGCATCACCTGTTAAGTTTTCACACACATCCAGAATGACGTTGCCGTGGCGCAGCGCGTAACCCTTACTGTCACCGCCCTCATCCGATGGATCGTGCGAAGCAAGCAAAGCACCCTCTGGCTTCCATCCCAGCTTCTTGTGCGCGTCTATCGCGGCATCAAACCAGTCAGGCTCTATGATACTGTCCTGCACCGTATCTAAGTGCTTGCCTTCCCAGATGTGCTCGTACATAGCTCTGGGTAGGTTCTGCCGATCATGTATCCGCTCCTGTTCTAGCGGAGTCTTCACAAACCACGGGTTATCTTCGTAGTTCATCCTTATCACTAGGTGCATATCGTCTTCATATATCCCATCACGGTTGAGCTGCTTCTCGAAAGGCTTAATAAATCTCTCAGAGAAAGCATCAGTGCTGGACCGTGGATTACCCGACAGCCATATCTGACTGCCTGCTTCCCGAAGCGTAGGAGTTAGAGCCTTTAGACTATCGAAGGATATTGTTTGTGCCTCTTCAACCCAGAACAGGTTAAAGCCGAACATTGACTTGACCGCCTCTACGTTGCGAGCCAAGCCTCTAAATTTAAAGCTAGGTTCACCGTTGAAGAGTATCTGATTGTTTTGGACCTCAAAGTCCTCAAGCCCGTAGCTCTCTATCTGCGAGGCCAGCAGGCTGTGTACCGAGTCATCAATGGAGTTCTGAAA
>Ga0098046_1000096_pt1 | contig 33907 bp, 37 predicted proteins | sample 11BtaG_FD_77067 | JGI IMG/M metagenome (GOLD analysis project Ga0098046, IMG submission 77067) | Marine viral communities from the Subarctic Pacific Ocean - 11B_ETSP_OMZ_AT15265_CsCl metaG | ecosystem: Environmental > Aquatic > Marine > Oceanic | place: Pacific Ocean | collected 2015-01-16
AAGTCACGACTCAACGCTATTTGTCAGTTTGTAACCGGTTCTGCATGTGTCTTTCAACGTGATTTTGACTGGTTTGTACAACTGCCAAACGGCAGCACTGTTCCCTTTATCGATGAGGTTCTTGTGTGATTGATGACTATTTGTGGCTCAACCTAGCCCATGAAATAGGTAATCATGATTGTTTCTATTACTTTCTTTCACTAATCAATGATTGAACTACTCAAACAACGCGAACAACTAATGGAGGACATTGATGGCATTTGTGATGAGTTCTTTTATGAAAAATACAATGGTGATACTGCAGAAAGAGATGAACTAACTCGCATCCTGTGTGATGCCGTCTGCAAAAACTTTCCCACAAACTAATGATCTGGACTGAATCTAACATCATCTTCGCTGTTATTGGCATGATTGGCATCATGTCCACACTCATCATCTGGCTTCGTGCCAACACTATCACCCAACGTTATTACAACAACAAATGAAATTCAAAGATTGGTTGCTTGACAGTTATCTTTCCTTGTTCCATGAAGAAGAACCTGAGGAGGACACACGTCGTGACTTCGAAATGCTAACTCACAAGGATCTTTGTGATGAGTTTGCAGAGCTACTTGACTTGTATGCTGAGGATGGAGAAAACTTCATCCAAACTGAAAACATTGAGGATGCAACTGTTTACCTATGAGCATGATCAAACAACACATCTACACTGCTACACTTATGGAGGGTGATCCTATCTCATTCCTCGCTAAGGATGAAGAGGATGCAGCCTGGAAAGCCCAGGAGTATGCTACATTGTACCAATCTGAACTAATGAACGTTACCTATGGGATCGAACAGTAAGCGTCCTTACTTCCCAAACAATTGGGAGTACATTGCTGCAGCACCTGCTGAAGTATTCAACTCACTACCCTTTGAAGAGTTTGTAGAATGGAGAGTGCATGGATGGCAAATCCCAGAGGAACACCTCTGTGTCATCCGTGTACACAATACAAAGACTGGTAAGATCAAAGAACGTTCTTACAAGCAAGCAAAGGCAGCCAACGCCTTCATTAAAAAGACCATGCAAAACCCCGACAATGAAATCACTATCGCAGACGATGAAGAAATCACCCTACTCAAAGCTGAGCTTATCCCAGAGGATGGTGATCTCGGAGAAAGCTGAGATGCTTTGTCAAGAGATCATGGCTCACACTCATCGTGATGAGCTGATTCAACTTATACAGGAGCAGGTTGCCGATGATAAGTGAGGAACTTATTGAGAAGCAATACGCGCTAGAGCGTGATGCTATCAAGCAAGGTAAATCACGATTACACAAACAAACCTACAGTGTTGAATCAAAAGATTATGCCAGTGCCAGTATTTATGGGGTTGCTAGCATTGATTGTCTGCTGCCTAGAGTTGTCGCACGCATTAACGACACAACAGATAGGATCCATGCAAGAAAGAATGGAGTTGCATTCAAAGAAATAGCCCACTATCTTGCTGACATTGATGCTGATGCTTGCGCAGCTATTGCACTTAAACTAACCTTCGATAAAGTATTCTCATTCAAGGAAGATGCTAGTAAGGTGCAAAACGTCTGCAAATCTATTGGTAAAGCAGTAGAACAAGAGTGTCAGATCAGGTTTTATGAAACAACTGCGCCGGGGTTGTTGAATACACTGAAGAAGAACTACTGGCATAAAGCATGTGGCACACAACAGAAGGTGACAATCATGCGTACCCTGATGAACAGGCATGACATCACATGGAAACGATGGGATGATGCTGTCTGTGTTAAGTTGGGTGGCTGGTTGTTAGACTGCATCATGGAGTGCTCTGGATGGTTCGAGAAACGCCTTGAAAGGCTAGGTAAAAAGACACACACTCACATTGTACCTAGCGCTGCTTTCATGGACGTTAAAGACGATATAATGGCGTCTGCAGAGCTAATGGCACCAATGGCATGGCCAATGTTAATTCCACCAAAACCTTGGTCAAATGATGCAGCCGGTGGATACCTTATGAACGAGTTAATGCACGGTAATGATTTGGTTAGGAGAGGCAATCCGTCCCTAATACAGGGAGAGAAACCGCTAGCCTTTTTGAACCGGATTCAATCAGTTGCATACACACTAAATCCGTTTATTGTGTCGGTTGCTCGTACCCTACAAGAGAGGGGAATTAAAGTTGGGAAGTTCATTCCTGTCTATGAAACACCAATCCCACCCAAACCGGTGGACATAGCAGAGAATGATGAGTCGCGTCAAGCTTATAAACGAGCTGCGGCAGAGGCAATGAATAAGAACGCAGCAGTGTTCAAAGAAAGTTGTCGAACCCGCATGACTATGGAACTAGTACAACGATTTCTAAATGTTGACAGATTCTATCTACCCTGGTCGTTTGACTACCGTGGTCGTGCATATGCAATCCCCTCTTTTCTAACACCACAAGGTTGTGACTTCTCTAAGTCACTTATAAGATTTGCTGATAGTTGCTTTGTGACAGTTGAAGCTGAGCGTTGGCTCAAGTTTCAGGTTGCAACAACCTACGGTAATGGATTAGATAAAGCTCCATTGTCTGAGAGACACTCATGGGCAGTTGCTAACGAACAACTAATAGAAAGAGTAGCAACAGATCCTGTGGGTAACATCTCAGAATGGGAAGCAGCTGAGGAGCCTTGGTGTTTCTTAGCTGCATGTGAGGAATACTATGCTATTATGATAGCCTTCAGTAGAACTCACACGTCTTTACCTATTGCTGTTGATGCAACCTGCTCAGGGTTACAAATCCTTGCAGGACTTGCACTCGATAAAGATACAGCTACACTAGTTAATGTTGTCCCAGGTGATAAACCACAAGACGCATACAAGGTTGTCGCTGCTGAAGCTACACCCAACTGTCCTGAAAGTATACAACCGTATATGGACAGGAAAACAGTCAAGCGTGTAGTGATGACAGTGCCTTACAATGCTAAACCACATTCCAACCGTGGTTACATTCGTGAAGCTCTCAAGGATAAGGGTGTCGAGATTGATAAAGATGATCTCACACTCACGGTTTCTGCCGTACGGGATGCGATGAATGTCATCGTACCAGGTCCAATGGCAGTAATGAAGTGGATTGAAGCTGAAGTCACTAAAGCTATTAAAGGTGGTAAAGAACACCTGCAATGGGTCACACCTTCAGGGTTTGTCGTTCATCAAAAACTGATGAAACAAAACAAAGTACGAATTGAATTGAAGTTGTTAGGATCAGTTCAGAAAGTAACGACAGCCGTTGGTGACTCAGATAAAGTAGACTTGCGACATCATAAGAATGCCACAGCTCCCAATCTAATTCATTCGCTGGATGCCTCACTATTACACCTATCTGCAATACGCTTCGACGCACCGCTGGCCGTCATTCACGACTCGGTTTTATGCCGTGCTAGCGACATGGATAATCTATCGGGCATTGTCCGAAAGGTATACATGCATTTGTTTGCCGAGAACAACTATCTAAAAACATGGGCGGAACAAATCGGAGCTACATCTGAGCCACCCATCATTGGCACCCTCAAACCTGAGGATGTCACAAATTCTACCTATTTCTTTTGTTAACATGGCCGGTCCTAAAAAGGATGACATTGTAATGACTGAGACCGTCACTCTTGATGGTTTTCAGGCTGTTCTGCAACCAGGTAAGTTTGGATACAACCTGTCTGCAATTGTTGAAAGCGACATCATCGATCGACTTGATGAAGATCGTGCCCGACTCCTTGAGTGGGGATTGTCGAAAGTTAAAAACCCCAAGCGTTCAGTGCTGAAGCCTGAACCATGGGAAGAAGTTGCGCAAGGACGATATAAAGTTAAGTTTAGCTGGGGTGAGGACAACAAGCCTGGCATCGTTGATAGTGAGGGTACAGCGGTTACTAACCCTGACCTGCCTCTCTACGGTGGCTCTAAGGTCCGTCTAGCCCTCTATCAGAAGCCGTATGTGCTCAAGGATGGTGTGACCTACGGAAGCTCTCTGAAGCTCCTGGGTGTACAAGTTATTGAGCTCAATGCTGCAGCAGGTGTGTCATCTGAGTCAGCCGATAGCGATGTATCAAACCTGTTCGATAAGGTTGAAGGCTTCAAAGCTGATACTCTCGAACCCTCCACTGAAACTGCCACCGTTGACGATGACTTCTGATTTCCAATACACGGTCTCCAAAGATGAGATCACGGGTGTGTACAAAGGTACGCTTGACATCCAGCTGCCTCCTATCTGCGTCACCCGATACAAAGCTGATAAAAATGATTTCAAGTACGAGATGTCTCGTGCTGTGACTGAAGTTGTTGAAGCTATCATTGAAAAGCACATGGATGACTGATGGCTTTTCGATCCGGTTTGGAAGAACGGGTCGCTGATCTACTATGTAACCTTGGTGTCTCTTATGAATACGAAAGCACCAAAGTGCCCTATGTTATTCAGCATAACTACACTCCTGATTTTCTCCTTCCTAATGGCGTTTTTCTGGAGTGTAAAGGCTATTGGGATCCTGAAGACAGGCGTAAAGTCAAGAATGTAAAGAAGCAGAATCCCGAGCTTGATATCCGTATGGTCTTCCAAACTCCATACAATAGAATTAGTAAGAAGTCCAAGACTACTTATGCCCAATGGTGCGACAAGCACGATATAAAATGGACGTCATTCCAGGAGATACCTATTGAATGGCTGATCTAGAAAATGATAGCGAGTTTATGTTTCATGACTCCTGCCCAGATTGCGGTAGTAGTGATGCACTCGCTGTCTATTCCGATGAACACACATATTGTTTTTCGTGTCACAAATTGACTCTACCTAACGAATCACACTCATCATTTGATTATGTACCCCTATTGCGAGGACACCCTGTTCAGCTTCGGAAGCGAGGACTATCAGAAAAAACCTGTCGAAAGTACAAAATCCACAAAGACGGAGACAAGCTCCGATTCCATTATCTCGATAGCACTGGAGCGCTGCTTGGCGCGAAGGTCAAGACAGTAGACAAACAGTTCCACTACGAAGGTAAAACTGATGGATCTTTTTTCGGGCAGCATTTATTCCCTACTGCGGGAAGACGAATTGTTATTACAGAAGGAGAACTCGATGCGGCGAGCTGCTACCAGGCAATGGAAGGATGGCCAATGGTCTCGCTCCCAAGCGGTGCCGCGAGTGCGAAGAAATCAATCCAACGCAATCTCGAACTTCTTCAAGGCTATGAGGAAATCGTTCTTTTCTTTGATAATGACGATCCCGGACGCCAAGCGGCAACGGAATGCGCTAGCATCCTACCACCTGGCAAGGCGAAGATCGCTGTTCTAGATCAGTACAAGGATGCATCTGATGCACTCCAAAACAATGATACAGAAGCCATCTGCAGGGCTATCTGGGATGCTAAAGAGTATCGACCAGATGGTATTGTAGAAGGTCGTACACTACTGGAAGTAGTCACAACACCACGAGCACCAAGTGATTTTAAGTATGGCTTCGATGGGTTAGACAGACTCCTACACGGTGTACGCTACGGTGAGCTAGTAACCATTACAGCAGGCTCCGGCACAGGCAAGAGTTCATTCTGTCGGCACATTGCAACACAACTGCTACAAGCAGGCAATCGAGTCGGTTACTTGGCATTAGAAGAATCAAATCGCAGGACTGCGTTGGGTCTAATGTCATCTGCTTTGGGAAAGGCTTATCATCTAGGTGAACACGACCACAAAGAACTCATTCACGCTTTCGATGAAACTCTCTCTAAGTGGAATCTCTTTCTGTTTGATGGTTTTGGGAGTTACGATCCTGATGTTATCTATAACCGAATCGAATACCTTGCCACTGGGCTCGACACCAAGATCATATTCTTGGACCACCTCTCCATCCTCCTGTCAGGATTAGACGGTGATGAACGTAAGACGATTGACAAAACAATGACACGTCTGCGCTCACTGGTTGAACGCACTGGCATTTCATTGTTCCTTGTGTCACACCTACGACGCACACAATCTGATCAAAACCATGAAGAAGGAGCCCGAGTCACACTGGGACAGCTACGTGGCTCAGCTGCAATTGCTCAGCTCTCAGATTCAGTCATCGCACTGGAGCGAAATCAACAGGACGGATCTGAACACTCTGCTACAATTGTGCGAGTCCTTAAAAATCGATATTCTGGCGAAACAGGCATCGCAGCCAAACTAGAATACAATCTTGCAACTTGTTCTTTTAAAGAGTATGAAGCTCAACTCGATTTCAATGCGGCAACCGATTTCTAATACTAATCTGGATCTCCGCAAGCCAACACCACCCACGCCCGAGATGGTCGAACGGGCTAAGTTCGTGGACAAAACGTACGCATGGAAGACAAAGTGAGACTCGAAACAGCACTTGAACAGTTTATGCGTAAAGTAGACATCATCGTGTCTATGGAAATGGGAGGCAAGCTCGAAGCTGAGACTGCTTTCCAGAACGTAAAGATGGAAGTTAAAGAGCTGAAGAGACTACGTAAATTAGGCAAATGATTGTCTTTGATTTAGAAGCAAACGGTTTAGTACATGATTGCACCGAAATCCACTGCATTGTCCTCTATGATACGGATGATGACCAAACGGTTGTCTACAATAATGAAGGGGGCAGCTGTGATCCTCTTGTTCGAGCTGTTACTAGGCTTGACGATGCCGATGCTATCGTGGGTCACAACATTATTTCATATGATCTCCGGGTACTCAAGAAACTATATCCTTTCTTTGACCCACAAGGCGAGGTTATTGATACCCTAATCCTTTCACGTTTGTATCATCCAAACATGCTCCAGCTGGATCAGAAGATGCAGTGGAAGGACATGCCTACCAAACTCTATGGTAGACACAGCCTTGAATCATACGGTTATCGACTGTCTGAACTCAAGGGTGACTACGGCAAAGAGAATGACTTCAAAGTCTGGAGCCAAGAGATGCAGGATTACTGCGTCCAAGACGTTGCTGTTACACGCAAATTATGCGACCATTTCCACCCCTACCTGACTGGGTTACGCTAGAGCATCAGGTAGCACAAATACTAACACTGCAAGAAGAGCATGGATGGAACTTTGATGAACCAGCTGCACGGGAACTTGAATGTTCTCTCCGAGGAGAGCTTTCAGATATTGTTGAACTACTTTCGCAGCGGTTCCCTTTCGTCCCAGGACCAGAGTTTACTCCAAAACGAAATAACAAAACTCAAGGATACTTTCAAGGGTGTCCTTTTACGCGACTGAAAACCTTCAATCCCGGATCAAGGGATCACATAGCATGGATACTAAAGACCTTCGATGGCTACAAGGACGAGACTACTACGACTTCTGGGAAAACGAAGATCGACGAGACGACTTTGAAGAACCATGGAACTGGGCTTTCCCTACAATTCTACAGGATCCTGGAGATTACGAAGAGTCTGGGGATGATATCAGAAGGCGCGAACGCATGGCTGAAGCTATGTACGAGTGCTAGTCGTATCCACCACCATTGTTCAGTTGGGTGTGCCACATTTAGAATGGCACATAACAAACCCAATCTAGCCCAGGTACCTAGTGGACCCGAATTTAGACGATTATTTACAGCAACTCCGGGTCAAGTTATGGTCGGTGCTGATCTTAGCGGCATTGAGCTTCGGATGCTTGCTCACTATCTTGCCCGTTACGACGGAGGAAGATACGCAGACATCTTACTCAACGGTGATATCCACCAAGTAAATGCTGATAAGATTGGAATCACCCGTAAGCTCGTCAAAAATGTTACTTATGCGTTTTTGTATGGAGCTGGAGATGTTAAGATCGGATTAACCTATGACAAACAGTTACCTACCGCCAAAGCTAAGAAGAAAGGTGCTGAGATTCGAGCAGCGTATGTGGCTGCGATTCCTGGACTTGATGATCTACTTGCTGCAATTAAAGTTGCGGGTGATCGCGGCTTTGTTAAAGCCATTGATGGACGCAAGGTCCTCCTTGATAGTCCGCACAAAGCACTCAACTTCCTATTACAGGGATCTGCTGGCGTAATCGCAAAACGCTGGCTAGTAATAGCTAACCATCACACTCACGATATCTGCTGCTCGCAGCTTGCCTTTATACATGACGAACTCCAATACGAATGCCACGGGCTCCACGCAGACCGTTTGGCAGCATCCTTGGTATCAAGCGCAGCTGAGGCTGGGGCTTACTACAACCTCAGATGTCCAATCGGAGCCGAGTCCAAAATCGGAGACAACTGGGCAGATGTGCACTAAATGTGGTGAGATAAAACCACTCAATGAGTTCCCTAAACAGGATGGACCTACACGTGCACCTCGAAGAGTCTGTCGTGACTGTAGAGGCAAACATGATAAAACCATACGTAACTTAAAAAAGGCACACCCCAAACCTGAACCAGGTCCATGTCCTATTTGTGGTACACATACGGAAGTATGGGTTCTAGATCATAATCATGAGACCATGGAGTTCAGAGGGTACATATGTAAGCATTGTAATGCTGGTTTAGGTTTATTAAAAGACTCACCTAGCATTGTGTCAAATGCACTAAAATACTTAAATAGTGAAACTACTGATTGATGCAGATTATATTGTCTATAAATCCTGTGCCGCATGTGAATCAGAGATTGACTGGGGTGATGATGTCATCATGGTTATCTCAAAGTTCAGTGAGGCTTACAAGGCTGTAAAACGCGAACTTAAAAAGATTGAAGATGCTTTCTTTTCTAGCACCGGTACTATTCTGTTCTTTAGTGATAGTGTCAATTTTAGGAAGTCTATCCTTGACTCCTACAAAGGTCACCGCCAAAGAAAGAAGCCCTGCGGATATAGACGTGTAATCGAAAAACTAAAAACTGAATATGAAGTAATCAGGATGCCACAGTTGGAAGCAGATGATGCCATGGGAATCTATGCGACACTGCATCCAGGCAACTGTATTGTCAGTCCTGATAAAGATATGAAACAGATCCCTGGTCTTCTCTACAACCTAGCAGAAACCATGGAGATCACTGAAGAAGAAGGAATGCAATGGCATTTTATTCAGACACTGGCAGGTGACCAAACAGATGGTTATGCCGGCGTTCCTGGATTAGGCGTAAAACGTGCTGCTGCTATTTTTGATAAAGACGGATACACTTGGGAAACGATTGTCAAAGCCTTCGATGAGAAGGACTTGGATGAGTCAGTTGCCTTACAGAATGCACGTCTGGCAAAGATACTCACTATCGAGAACTATGACCTCACCGAACACCGACCCATCCTCTGGACTCCCGCCGATGCCCGTAACCGAACCCACAATGGAGCAAGAGTTTCAACTGCGTAGGTTGAAAGACCTCCTGCCTAATGCTCAGAAGGAAGACATCATTACTATCTTCATGGCATTACAGCGTCAAAACTTTGCTCTGACCAACACCATAAAACAACTATTGAAAGAATGGCCCACTCGCCAGACTACTACCGAAGGGGAACCATCGAAGTATGGGACTTTATTCGTGATCAAGGACTTTCCTACCACCTAGGTAACGCTGTAAAATACATTTGCAGAGCAGGCTACAAAGAAAACTATGTAGAAGACCTAGAAAAAGCCATTCATTATCTCACCAACGAATTGCAATATGTCACTCCTGAGCAACCAAGCGATCGAGTTCCGCCGAGCGTACAGTATACCGAACGATTTGAGCCTTCGGACTACTCAAAAGAATTTGATCGTTGAGGAATTCAAAGAGTTCCTACAAGCTGATTTAGAGATGGCTCTGATGCATCCCCCTGATCGTGAAGCTTGCTTGAAAGAGCTGGCTGATCTTGTCTATGTCTGTGCTCAGTACGCTGAAAACATGGATTGGGATCTTGAACAAGCTCTACGCCGTGTACACAAATCAAACATGTCCAAGCTAGGCAATGACGGCAAGCCTGTTAAACGCAAGGACGGCAAGGTTCTTAAAGGACCTAACTACAAACCACCCGATTTATCTGATTTAGTATAATGTCTAAACTCATCTCTCGCACAGGACGTGTACAGTCCTGGATGGACAACCCCCAGTCCAGATTGCCAGTATCGTGCACGGTTATGTCGGTTGATGACAGCATGACCGGTGTCAATGGGATCGAATCCTCATGGCGGTTCGTAAGTCACGCTCTGCGCCATGGGGCTGGTGTCGCAGTACACCTGTCCAATCTTCGACCCAAGGGTACTGTTACTACAAAAGGACCAGATGAATTAGTGGCCAGTGGACCCGTGTCATTTGGACGCATCTACTCTATGCTCAATGAAGTGTTACGCAGAGGTGGCACCTTCCGTAATGGGGCTTGCGTTTTGCATCTCGACATCGACCACCCTGACTCACTCGAATTCATTCAAACACCCCGACATGAACTACCCTGGGTTAAACGCTGCATCAATCTCACTGAAGAATCCTGGCATGAGTTCCCCTACAAAGAAGAACTCCTCCAAGGGATTCGGAAAGGAGACATCTGGCTGAATAAAATTAGGTACGACAAAGATGGAAACCGCATCAGAGGAAACGTCTGTCTTGAGGTTTACCTGCCTTCACGAGGCACATGCTTGCTGCAGCATGTCAATCTCGCTGCCTGTACTCTCTCTGACATCCCAAAAGCTTTCGTTGAGGGTATGTCCGAGTTGTGTGCGCTCCATCCTACGACAGGTGTCGGAGAATCTGGGGAATACCTCAGCCCAGACGTTGATAAGCAAGTCGGGCTTGGAATGCTTGGACTTGCCAACTTGCTCCGCCAAAATGGAGTCAAGTATGGAGAGTTTGGAATAGCTCTCCGTGATATTAATCAAGAGAAGGTAAACTTCTCAACCGCTCATGATATCGCTCAGTCCATCAGAGATGGCATTGAGCAGGCTGCAGCCATCGCCAAGAGTCATAACATGGTAAGAGCCTTTGCCATCGCTCCTACGGCCTCCTGCAGCTATCGTAGCGTCGGTCTAGACGGGTTCACTTCCTGTCCTGAGATCGCTCCACCTATTGCTCGGTCAGTTGACCGGGACAGTGGCACCTTTGGTGTCAATACCTATGAATATGGCGATGTTGAGATCGCCTCTGAAGTAGGCTGGGAATCGTACAAACTTGTAGCGGACCAGCTTATGATAATGCTTGAAAAAACAGGACTTCTTCACGGATACTCGTTCAACTCATGGAGTGATCAGGTAACCTATGACAATGCGTTCATTGAAGAGTGGCTATCGTCTCCTCAAACAAGCCTCTATTACAGTTTGCAGGTAATGGGAGACGTCCAGGACAAGACTAGTGCATACGCTGCACTTGATGAGTCTGATGTTGATGATTACCTTGCGGACTTGTTAACTCCTGAACCTCAATGTGATTGCGCAGAATGACCCCGTATGATAAACTAATCTCCAGGAAACGGACCTGGACTCCTGTTCAAACTGAAGCAGGTACACTTAAATCTGGCGCGGAAGAAGCTGTTTACCGCGCCTTAGCTCTCCGCTGTCTCGAACTGCCGGTGGGTGACTTTATATCACACTCATTAAAAGGTGAGATCCCTGATGCAGCACGTCAGATCCTAGAAATGAACATCAAGGATGAAGAAAACCATGATTTGGCTCTGAACTATGCTGTAAATGCACTCGGTACTGATGAAAAAGCAGAACGAGAGGCACAGATCCTGAGAAAAGCATGGGAAGAGCATGAAGACCACACAATTGTCAAGGCTATGGTAGCCGAACGTAGTGTTTTCTTCTGTTTGCTCCCATTCTTTCGCTATGCCGGAGATGCTGGCCTGAGGACGATTTCCGCAGATATTAGCCGTGATGAACAGATTCATGTTGCTACGAATTCTCTTGTATGCCGTGAGCTGGGTCTTAATCCTTCTAAGTCTCTCAACAAACTGAGAAAAGCAACTGTAGACTGGGTTTTCCAGCCTCTACAAGCTGAAAACACCGATAAGTTTTTAGCGAAAAATTTTTGGCACTCACAGAGCGATTCACTTTTTGAAAAGGGTATCGCAGAGGGCTTTTCTAACACCAGGTCGGCACGTATGCCGGCATTCTTTGAACATTCCAATGTCAATCTCCCTCAATACGCTTGAGACTTACGGCATGTCCGTCAAGTCTATCTTAGCAGAGATGGAAGAAAACTTTCCACCCACAAACCCAGGTCCAGGTGATAGCATCTCAACTATCATGTATCGATCTGGACAACGCTCCGTAGTGGAGTGGTTACTCAATCGATTAGAACAAGATGGCATTTAATCAAAACTTTTATAACCAAGTCATTGCCATGGGTGGTTCTGCCGCCTCAGCGAACAACGTAGCCCGTGCCTCTCGCCCCGGTCGTGCATTTCAAAACTTTGCTAGTGCATTTAGTGCACAGAAAGCTTCAGCTGATGCTTCATACCAGGCTAACCTAGCACAGCAACGCATGACTGAGCGTCAACAACAGTTGATGGCACAGATTGCACAGGGACCACCAAAAGCAAACAAAGCTTTACGTGGTTCTGACTACAAACCTAAGTTTAGGTCTTCAGTTTCCAAGACTGAATCTAAGCGTGCAGTATCCAAAGGCACCTATCAGTTCTCTAACCCACTTGGCATGGGTGGTGCTGCAGGTAGCCGTACAGGTGGCATGGGTGGTCTAGCATAATGAAAGCAAAGGAACGGTATGATAAACTGCGTTCACGTCGAGATAATTATCTTGACATGGCAGTTGAATGCTCACGTTTGACTCTGCCTTACCTTATCCGACAAGACGAATCACAAGACCGCAAGTCTCTTACTACACCATGGCAAGCAGTTGGTTCTAAAGCTGTCACAACGCTGGCAGCTAAGCTGATGCTTGCCTTGCTCCCTCCCCAAACCACGTTCTTTAAACTACAGGTTAGGGATGACAAGCTGGGTGAAGAACTTGACCCACAGATTAGAAGTGAACTTGATCTCTCTTTCTCTAAAGTAGAAAGGATGATCATGGATTACATCAATGCGTCAAGTGATCGTGTGGTTGTACATGAAGCTGTACGACATCTCATTGTTGGTGGTAATGCACTGATCTACATGGGTAAAGAAGGGTTGAAACATTACCCACTGAATCGATACGTTGTCAACCGTGATGGTAATGGTAACGTGATCGAGATTGTAACTAAAGAAAAAATTAGTCGTGAGGTTCTTGGCGATGTGCTGAAGGAACCACTTCCTAATCACGTAGGACGCGAAGGCACAAAGGACCAGGAGGTTGAGGTGTACACCTATGTCCATCTGGATAGTAAGAACGGTCGCTGGAACTGGCATCAGGAAGCCTTTGATAAGGTGATCCCTGGTACCAAAAGCACAGCCCCTAAGAATGCTAGTCCATTTTTGGTCCTCAGATTCAACACTGTTGACGGCGAAGACTATGGTCGTGGCAGAGTAGAGGAGTACCTCGGTGATCTCAAATCACTTGAAGCACTGTCACAAGCCCTGGTTGAAGGGTCAGCAGTTGCTGCTAAGGTAGTGTTCTTGGTGTCACCATCATCGACAACCAAGCCTCAGACTCTAGCCAAGGCAGGAAACGGTGCTATTGTACAAGGACGTCCAGAGGATGTGCAGGCTGTCACTGTGGGTAAGCAAGCGGACTTCGCTACTGCTGCACAGATGGCACAGACAATGGCACAACGAATCAGTGATGCATTCCTGGTGCTTAACATCCGACAGTCAGAACGTACAACAGCTGAGGAAGTCAGGCTTACACAGCTTGAACTTGAGCAACAGTTAGGAGGTATCTTCTCGTTGCTTACAATTGAATTCCTCATCCCTTATTTAAACAGGACGCTGCTAGTACTACAACGGTCGGGTCAGATCCCTAAGATACCACGTGATCTGGTCCGTCCGTCTATCGTTGCTGGTGTGAATGCACTAGGACGTGGACAAGATCGAGAATCTCTTACACAATTCCTGATGACCATCGCACAAACGATGGGACCACAGGCTATCATGCAGTACATTGATCCCAGTGAGTACATCAAACGACTCGCTGCTGCACAAGGTATTGACACGCTGAACCTCATCAAGTCTCAAGAGCAGCTGCAAGCTGAGCAAGAGCAAGCGATGAATCAACAAGCTAACATGGAAGTTGTGAAGCAGGTTGGTCAACTGGCAAGCGCTCCTGGAAATGACCCAAGTAAAAATCCCGCCCTAAATCCTGAGTTAAATGACGGAACCGAAGAAGCCCCGCCGCCGCAAGGCGCAGGCTAAACCAGTTGAACCTGTAGAAACACAGGTCGAAAAAACTGAAGAAGAAATCCCAATCAACAAGTATGCTCCCAAAGATAAACTGGGTAAGCCGTTGGTGGGTCGCAGTCCTAACTATGTTACTAGCGTAGGGCTGGGTAAACTAAACGTAGTCCACGCCAAAGGAGTGAAAGATAATGGCAACTCTTAATTATGATCCTACAGATGTGAATGCACCTGAGTTCACAGAATCAGAGCAAGAAGCTATTCAGGTTGGAGAACAGGCGTTCCAAGAGGAACAAGCAACCTTTGCAGGTAAGTTCAAGTCTGCTGAAGACCTAGAGCAAGCCTACATTGAACTGCAGAAGAAACTCGGTGACCCCGAAGCTCGTACTGAGCAAGAGGCACCAGAGGCTGAGCCTGAGGCTGAGCAAGATCCTGTATCTAGCCTAGTCAATGATGTCCTGAATGCTGAGAACCCTGATGAGCTGATGGCTCAGTTCGCAGAGATGGACTCACAAGAGGTTGCCAAAGCATTCCTGAATGCAGACTACAACCCCGCCGCTGTAGAACTAGAAGATGCTGACATCAGCACCATCCAGAACTCAGTTGGTGGAGAAGAAGGCTACGCAGAACTCATGCAGTGGTCTAACGAAAACTTCCCTCCTGAACTTGTGGAGGGATTCGATCAGTTGGTAGCAACTGGTAATCGTTATGCTATTCAGCTTGCAGTCAACGGACTCATGGCAGCTTACCAAAACCAGAATGGTATGGAAGGTGAGATGCTCACAGGCAAAGGTACTGCACAAACTGCTGATGTATTCCGGTCCCAGGCTGAGGTTATTCAAGCTATGAATGACCCACGCTACGACAGTGATCCAGCTTATCGTCAGGACATCTTCAATAAACTAGATCGTTCTGACCTCAACACTTATTAATTAAACAATGACAGCTACTATCGCACTTCAGAAGCGTTCCTCTTTGTGGGATCGCTACCTCCAGTGGGTTAGCAGCACTGAGAACCGGCTCTATGTGGGACACTTCGGTGTCCTCATGGTACCTTGTCTACTGGCAGCTACCACTTGTTTTATCATCGCATTCATTGCAGCACCCCCAGTTGATATCGATGGAATCAGAGAACCAGTCGCAGGCTCCCTCCTGTACGGAAACAACATCATCTCTGGAGCGGTTGTCCCCTCCAGCAACGCAATCGGACTACATCTCTACTCAATCTGGGAAGCCGCTTCCCTCGATGAGTGGCTCTACAACGGAGGACCATACCAACTTGTGGTGTTCCACTTTCTCATCGGTGTCTTCGCTTACATGGGACGCGAATGGGAACTTAGTTACCGACTCGGAATGAGGCCCTGGATCTTTGTCGCATACTCCGCACCAGTTGCTGCTGCAACAGCTGTATTCCTTGTCTATCCTTTTGGACAAGGTAGTTTCTCTGATGGAATGCCGTTGGGCATCTCGGGTACCTTCAACTACATGTTGGTATTCCAAGCTGAGCACAACATTCTTATGCATCCCTTCCATATGCTTGGGGTCGCTGGTGTTTTTGGTGGCAGTTTGTTTAGCGCCATGCACGGTAGCCTTGTTACTTCTTCTCTGGTTCGTGAGACTACTGAAAGCGAGTCACAGAACTATGGTTACAAGTTTGGGCAAGAAGAAGAGACGTATAACATCGTAGCTGCACACGGTTACTTCGGACGTTTGATCTTCCAATATGCATCTTTTAATAACTCACGTAGCCTTCACTTTTTCTTGGCTGCTTGGCCTGTGGTGGGTATCTGGTTCACTGCACTTGGTGTGAGCACCATGGCATTCAACTTGAATGGCTTCAACTTCAACCAGTCTATTCAGGCTGCTGATGGTCGTGTGATCAACACCTGGGCTGACATCCTCAACCGAGCTGGTCTTGGTATGGAAGTCATGCACGAGCGTAATGCACACAACTTCCCTCTTGACTTGGCAACTGCTGAGTCTGCACCTATCGCACTTACTTCACCCGCTATCGGTTAATGAACGACACTCAAATCTGGCCCACCGAACCACGTATGTACATCGACGAAAACTCTATTCCTCATAACGAACGCGCCGAGCGTCTTAATGGCAGGCTTGCCATGCTCGGCGTGATGGCTGCGCTTGGAGCGTATGCACTCACTGGTCAAATTATCCCCGGAGTATGGTAATGCCTCAAGGTAAAGGAACTTATGGATCCAAAAAGGGTCGCCCACCTAAAAAGAACAAACCGATGAAACCGGTTAAAAAATAATGGCTAAATCCGTTAGTCTACGGATGGGGAAGCACAAGTCACGGTCTGGCGGCTTGACAAAAGCAGGTCGCGAGAAGTATAATCGTGAAACAGGTTCAAACCTGAAAGCTCCCCAACCAGGTGGCGGTCCTCGTAAGCGGTCCTTCTGTGCCCGAATGAAAGGTAACAAAGGACCGATGAAAAAGAACGGTAAGCCCACCCGGAAGGCTCTAGCCCTACGTAAATGGAAATGTTAAATGGCTAAACAAGGATTGTATGCCAACATCCACGCCAAGCGTAAGCGTATCGCTGCTGGCAGTGGTGAAAAAATGAGGAAGCCTGGGGCTGCTGGAGCACCTACGGCTGCTAACTTCAAACGCTCCGCAAAAACTGCAAAGAAACCAAAGAAAGCTTAAACTAATTACTATGAAAACTATCGCTCTTTCCACCCTCGCGCTGTCTTCTTTCGCCCTGCCTGCTATGGCTGGTGCATACTTGAACGTCGAAGCTAACCAAGGCTGGTCCGGTGAGGACTACCAAGGTGCTTTGTTGGAGACTCACGTGGGCTATGAAAACTCCCTGGGTGACAGCGCAAGCTGGTACATTCAAGGGGGTCCTGCCATCTCCTTCCCGGATGACGCTGAGCAAGTCGGTGCTGCCTCTGGCAAAGTCGGTCTCGGTGTCGATGTGACTAAGAAACTCTCCGTCTATGGTGAAGTCTCTGCCATCACGTCTGAAGGCTTGGAGCTTGAAGGTCTCGGCGTTGGTGCCAAGACCGGTGTTAAGTACAAATTCTAAAGTAACGTACGTTCATCCTCATGGAAGACAACATCTACGAGCTACAATTTACAGCCACCTCTCTCCGCATGATGCACAAAGCAGTGAACTTCGCACTTGACCAATGGCCAGGTGGGGATCCTGTGGAGCAGCAATACTATACGTATCTGAGAGATAGCCTGCAACGTGTACTCCTAGAGGAGACTTTCATGTTGGACGCATGACGCCACACCATGGAACGGGGGTGTGGTACTTCGGAGAAATTCAATGCCTACCGTTGAACTGCAAGCTCGCGTTAAAGAGCAAAAGGCTGCTGTCAAGCAAGCCAAGCTGAAGTATCGCGGCGTTACTTACATTAAATCTGGCAAGTAGACTTTTGGGGAGGTGCAATTCCTCCCCTGCCTATTGGCGTTGGCCCTACGGGACACCCTTCGCCGTCTAGACGGTGGGAATAGACCACATTAAAATCTATTATTAACAACATGTCTCGATCACGTTTCGGAAAAGGCAGCACAAATGACATGCCTGCTACTTTCCGTGTTCTATATGTGACCAATGCATCTGATGATCCTCTCTTTATCCCTGGTAATCAGGCGGAAGGAGACAACCCCGACAGTGGCAGTAAAGCACAAAGGCTAGCTGACTGCCGTAATCTTGTCGGTGTTGATACTGGAGATGCTAACATTGGTGTAGCTGTTCAACCTAATACTCTTGCTGATTGGTAATTAATTATGCGCGTACCTGCAATCTATGAAACTTCCCGTGGTGAACCCACGGATGAAAATCCCCTTGGTCAACCGGTTTCAACCGTGACTGACTACGGTCGTGACCTGGGTGTCGGTTATGTCGAAGGTGACACCTCCCTGGCTGTCTCCACTAACAGTGACTACACTGCTAACAACTTCCCTGCTAATGTGAATGGCGTTGCCACCACTTATGCTTGGACTAAGACTGACACCACTACCACTACTACGTTGACTGACAACACTGCACGTGTGTGCAACCTGGCAGCTAATGCTACTGGTGGTTCTTGTGTCCTTCAGGTTGTTGCTACTAACGCACAAGCTGACAACTCCCCTCACACTGAAACCCTTACTATCACTGTTGCGTGATACGTTGGGAGAGCACCTCAGAGTCGGACTCTCCCTTCTTTTGGCTTTTGGCCCTACGGGATAACCAATTGCCGAACGTTCGGTAAGACGTTGAATTTTACCACAAAAAAAATTTTCAACTTAATATCTTAGAGCTCTAAGAGACTGTAAAACATACACTCTCTACATTACAATGGCAACTTTTAACGTACCTACTTTTGCGAACAATGAAGTTCGCGGTACTTCTTTCGGTTCTGTAAACCGTAACCCTGGTCTGGGTCGCACCGGCTTCGGTGATACCGTCACCATCAATGGTCAGACCGTTAGTGCATACGACGCTAAGTATGCAACTTACCTGAAGCTCTTTACGGGCGAAATGATCAAGGCGTATGAAAGCGCTACGATCGCTAAGGGCACCGTTCAAAGCCGTCAGCTCCGCAACGGCAAGGCTGCTCAGTTTATCTTCACCGGTCGCATGTCGGCTGAGTACCACACCCCTGGTCTGCCTATCCTCGGTTCCGCTGATAACGCAGCTGGTCTGGGTAGTGGTATCCCTGTGGCTGAGAAGACCATCGTCATGGATGATCTGCTGATCTCCAGCGCATTTGTCTATGACCTCGATGAGACTCTGGCTCATTACTCCCTGAGGAGTGAAATCTCTGCCAAGATCGGTCACGCTCTGGCTGAGGCTTATGACAAGAAGATCTTCCGTACGATTGCTCTGGCAGCACGTGAAGCTCATCCTATCTCTGCCGCTCCTGGTCCTGAGCCTGGTGGTTCTGTGATCCGTCTGGGTGACAACAACGAGTACAACGCTCAAGCCCTGGTTGACGCCTTCTTTGAAGCCGCTTCCATTCTTGACGAAAAGAATATGCCTAAGAACGGGCGTACCGCTGTCCTCTCCCCTCGTCAGTATTATGCGTTGGTCTCACAAGTAGACACCAACATCTTGAACCGCGACAGCCAAGGTACTAACCTGCAGGCTGGTAACGGTGTGTACAGCATTGCTGGTATTGACATCAAGCGTTCCAACAACCTGCCTTTCCTGGCTGGTACCGTTGCAACCGTCGAAGGTGAGAACAACGATTACAGTGGTGACTTCTCTAGTCACGCTGGTCTGATCTACTACCGTGATGCTGCCGCTTGTGTGGAAGCCATGGGTCCTTCGATCCAAACCTCTGGTTCTGACATCAAGACCATGTACCAAGGCGATCTTGTCGTCGGCCGTATGGCTATGGGCTGTGGCACTCTGAACCCTGCTGCTGCTATCGAACTGCAAGCTACCTGATTTAGGAGATTAACATGGCTATTACTCCTGGAACTAGCCGGATTGTCACTCAAACTAATGCAATGCTTCCTGGTGATCACATCGCTAGCCTCACTTTGAACCCTCCCTCTCCTGTAGAGATTGGGCGTACAGTGTCTGGTGGTGTGCAGGACAAAGCTGCTAATGGTGACGAACTAGGCGCAACTAACTGATCTTAATCAATTAATACTATGGCAAACGCTGCAACTGCTGCCGGTGATAACGGTGTAGCTGGAACCCTTGACGCTGGTCTGGGTAACGACTACGGTGCTATCACTGGTACCTTGGCTGCAGGTGACAAAGAGTGCGAAGGCTTTGATGAAGCCATCCGCCACTCCGTTGCCCGTACCCAGGGCGGCACTTTTTCTGGTGCTACCAACTCGGGCGGTAACCGCTCTGAAGTGTTCTCTGTGACCCAGGGACTCCGATTCGCTTACACTGGTGTTGAGGCTGATAGCCCCGCTATCGACCGCACCACCTGATTATACTGGGGAGTCTTATGGCTCCCCTTTTTCTTTAAAACTATGACCGTTTCTTCTTCCACATTTAAGACCGATACCGAACTATCCGCAGTCAATCAAGTGCTGGGAGCGATCGGTCAAGCACCTATTACTACACTTGATTACGCTAACCCTGAGATCTCCTACATCTACCAACTGTTGCAAGAATGTAACCGAGATGTACAGAGTGAGGGCTGGTCATTCAACACTGAGACTCACATCACCAAGACCCCTGATGCAAACGATCAGATCTTAATTACTGATGATGTGTTGCAGGTTGATATGTCAGGTGACTTTGCTAACCGTAATGTCAACGTTATTATCAAAGATGGTAAGCTGTATGACAAAGTGCAGCACACTAACGAGTTTACTAAAGCCAAAGGTCTACTGAACAATGACGGTACTATTGATCTTGATTATGTCTACCTTCTAGAGTTTGATAATCTACCCCAACCTTTTAAACGTCTAGTTATCTACAGAGCAGCAACCCGTGCAGCAGCACAGCTTGTCTCTAACCCACAACTAGTCCAGATGCTACAACAGAATGAAGTCCGAGCCCAAGCATATTGCATGGAATATGAGTGCAACCAGGGTGACTACAGCATGATGGGTTGGCGTGATGGAACTGTGTGGCATTCTTTCTCTCCTACTGATGCATTGCAGCGATGAGTTCTATTAGTCAAACAATCCCGAGCTATGTTGCGGGTATCTCAGAACAACCTGACCAACTTAAACTTTCGGGTCAGGTTAAAGATTGTGTAAACGCTCTACCTGACGTCACCAGGATGCTGGGTAAGCGTCCAGGATGTGAATTTCTACGTGAAGATACAGGAGCTAATGCACACCTGGGTAAATGGTTTGACATTTATCGTGATCCTAACGAGCAGTACATTGGTTCTGTTCGCACTGGTGGTACCGTGGATGTGTTCCGTGTTATAGATGCACCACTGCGTACCTACCGTAACAACGCTAACAATGCTGATGTTCAATCACGTGAGTACGTTGTAGTCACTAATCATGGGTCTGGTTTCACACCTGGCACTACAACTAACATTGCCACTACTAACACAACAGATGGTGCTGCTACTGGATTGACAGTTAACGTTACTGTTAATGCTGCTGGTTTAATTTCATTCGTTGGGATTAACCGTATGGGTGATCCATCTGCTAATGCTTATGAGCACGGTGATGTTATTACTATCACTGGTTTTGCAGCTGGTGCACAGATTACCTACTTCACTGGCTTAGCTGGTGAACAACTTAATGTTAAGTATGATGATGTTGGTCACAGCATCAATGACTTGAATGAAGCAGGTACCATTGCTCCTACTACTTCTGACACTAACTGTGAGTACCTAGAGCACACAGATAGTGACCGTATTAAAACCCTAACTATCAACGACACCACTGCGTTTGTCAATAGGGACACAGTAACAGCAATGACTGCTGATGTAGAACCTGCTGCTATTGCTGAGGGTTTCGTAGAGATCACTACTCTAGCATTTAGCCAAATCTACCAGTTTAACATTCTCCGTGGTGGTAACACTATTGAGATTATCTCTGCTCAAACTGGTGCTACTACTGCTACCGTTGAGGCATTGCTGGATGATTTGAGAACTAAGGTACTGGCTGAAGGTTTTGGTGTTAAGAAGATTGGTAACGGTCTTTACTTCTCTAGTGGTACTGGTGTAACGACGTTTGATCTTTCAGCTCTGCCTACCACAACAGGTAATTACAACCATGTTCCAACTACAGCAATCTCACCTACCACTAGCGGTGATGGTGAAGATCTGACTGTAACTGTTCAACACCATGCTAATAACATCACTGGTATCACAATTGTTGACCCAGGTTTTGGGTATGCTGTTGGTGATACGATTACGTTGACTGGTGATCAGCTGAACACTTCTACTAACTCTGATCCCCCGGATCTTACCTTTACTATCACAGCTCTAAACGATGCAACTACGTTCTCACTAGAGACACCAGAACGTCAGATCATGAATGTCTTCACCGATGAGGTGCAGGACATTACCCTGCTGCCTGACCAGGCTAGGCATGAGTACAGACTGCGTATTGCAAACAGTGGTAACCTTGAAGATGATTACTACGTGAGGTTTGCTGGTGCTAACGGTGATGATGGACAGGGCACGTGGGAAGAGTGGCGTGAAGCAGGTGTTGCAACTACGATTGATAACACCACGATGCCACACATTATGTTCCGTCAGAGTGATGGTTCATTCCTTGTGTGTCCTACAGAGTATGCACAACGTACAGTAGGTGACACGCTCACCAACCCTACACCGTCTTTCATCGGTAATACAATCAATAATGTGACTCTGTTTAGAAACAGGCTTGGCTTGTTGTCTAGGCAGAACTTGATCCTCAGTCGCCCTGGTGACTTCTTTAACTTCTTTGTATCGACTGCACTAGCTATCACTGCAAAGGATCCTATCGACCTGTCAGCTGCGTCTCCTAACCCAGCTACCCTGTTCGACTCTATCGAAGTTAACACCGGTCTTGTCCTGTTCAGTCGTACTGAGCAGTTCATGCTGACTACTGATAATGATGTGTTGTCACCTGAGACAGCTAAGATTAACTTTGTGTCGTCGTTTAACTACAACGAAAACGTTAGTCCTTTCTCTCTTGGTACTACTATTGGATTCCTAAATGATGAAGGTAGTAACACCCGGCTATATGAGATGGCTAACCCTCCTAGAGAGGGACAGCCTGAAGTTATTGAACAAAGTAAAATTATATCTAACCTATATCCAACTGGTATTAACCGGATTGCTACATCTAAAAACAATACTATTGTACTAACTGTGGCTTCTGGTACTCCAGATATCTTTGGCTATCGATACTATAACACCACGGAGAGACGCCTACAGTCCGCCTGGTTCAAGCTTAGGATGAGTGGAGATGTGATCTACCACACCATCATTCGAGACACCTACTGGGCCGTTATACGCAACTTAGACACGGCTGCTAATCCTGACGTTAATATCGTTACCATCCAAAAGATGGAACTAAAACAGAACGATGGTACTGTAACAGTTAACAACGCTACCCAAGGTATTATTACGTACCTTGATAATAAGCGTGAAGTTCCTAGTGCTGACATGACTTATGATGCCGGTACAGATACTACCACGTTTACTCTGCCTTGGACTTACGATCAAACTAAATTAAATGCAACTACTTTTGCAACTGGTCTAACTGTATTCCAACTTGGAGATGGTGCTGATGGTCTTGCTGTTGATATTGTATCAGCCGGTGGTACTCCTGCTCGCATTAATACAATTGATGCAACTTTCCAAACCGTTACGTTGCGTGGACGATGGAATGAGCAAACCGAGATTGCAGTTACTAATGCTGCTGTTGGCTCTAACCTAAGCACGGGTAAATTCGTCGGTCTTGGCACTACAGGTGGTACAGGCACAGGTCTATTGCTAGCTGGTGTGGTGGATGTAGACGGTAACCTGACTAAAGTACAGATTGTAAACCCTGGTTCAGGGTATACCACAGGTGATGTGGTCACTATCCAGGCTTCTGTTGGCACGGCTACTACTGCTACATGCACACTTACAATTACTCCACAAAGTATATTTGTAGGTTATGCTTATGAAATGGATGTACAGTTCCCTGTTATCTATCCTGTTAAAGGTGCGGGTGATTCAGCTAGATCTGATGTCCAATCCAGTTTGATTATCCATCGTTTTAAAGTGAATACTAACTCTACGGGCACTTTCCAAATGGAACTTGGTCGTAAATATAGAGATACATTCTCAACCACACATGAAGCAAAGACGTTTGACTCTTATCTAGCAGACGATATTGCTATCGGTGATGTCGATGAAACCGTAGTCGCGTGTTATGACCGAAATACTAATGTGGATTTACATCTTAAATCTTCTTATCCCCTGCCAGTTACACTTATTTCTATGACTTGGGAAGGAGAATATACCAACAAGAATTATAGGAGAGCGTAACTATGGATCCAGGAACAGCCGCGATTATCGCTGGTAGTCTGCAGGCGGCTGTGGGTACTGCCAAGGGTATCTTTGGTGACTCACAACGTGATAAGGCAGCTGCTCGTGCTAAGAGCGCTGCAATGAAAAAGTATAGAGCGCAGAAGAAATCGCTCTATGCTGGTTTTTACCGTGATTTAGATAAGTATAATGCCAATGTTCAGTACACTGAGCAGATGTGGAATGCTAAGTTCCAACAAGGCATGGCTGATATTGATTTCACTAATCAACATGCAGCTGAAACTTACTACTTACGGCAACAACAACTTAACCAACAGTTCCAACAACTAGCATTTGAAGACCAAGACCGAGCTGTACGCCATGCTAAATCACAAGGTGTAGCTGCTGCTAAGGCACAGACAGGTGTTACAGCTGGTCGTTTTGACATAGCTAATGCTGCTATTAAAGGTCGTAACGAGGCTATCCAAGCCCGTGAGGTGACTGGTTTGATTGATTCGTTTGATCTGCAGAGCAAGCGTGACAACCGTATTGCTGAGCACAGACTGAATAACATCGGTAGGAGCATGTCTATCCTACCTCAACTTGGTCGTGCACCTATGATGCCTACTATGCCTGAGCGTCCTACTGGTTTCACACAGAATAACAATGCGTTGTGGATGGATATCACAGGTTCTGTGGTAAGTGGAGCTATGACTGCACTTGGTGGACAGGGTAAAGACCCAGGTGATATTAAAGTCCCTGATTACTCTACGTCTGGTACTGATTTTAGCAAGATAGGTGACGTGGGTCAAGGAGTTGATCTTGGTGGTATTGCTACACAACAGTTTGGTACAGCTCCAAATTTAAACGCAGCAGCTCCGTTATTTGGTACAGGAGGATTTAAATTACAACAATGAAACCATTTGAAGGCCAGCGTAGATTTACTCCTGCTAAACTACCAGATGCTGGTCAACCGTTAAAAACACTAGACATTACTCCTCAGATCTCCCGTGCTTTCCAAGAGCAACAACGGATGGATCAGGAGTATTTCCGTTCTATTGATCGAAACGAAAGGCAGGAACTAGAAAACCTACAAACACAGTATGAGAATCAGCAACGTAGTGCTGCTCTCGAAGACGCAAACCTCAATAAGCTGGTAGCATTTGCTCCAACAATTCAAGATCTTGCTGAGAAAAAGTTAAAGGCTGAAGTTGATGAGGCTGGTTTACGTGGTAAAATGAAGTATTTTAATCAGGACTTTAGTGACCTGCAAAATACTGAATACTACAATCAACAGATGGCTCTACTGCAAACTAGCATTGCAGATGCAGATGAACGAGCTGCCACTGCCTGGGAACGTACAAAAAATTATGAAGTAGCTAAGCTATACAAGACATTGCCAAATGGTGAGCGTCTTGAGTTTGCTAAGCAATTTCTTGCATCTATGCAGGCTGAGTTCCCATCAGTTCTGTCAGAGAGAATGACTAGTGATAATACCACACAAATTAATGTGGGTCCTATAACATTCACACCGGCTGGTGCTAGAGGCAGGTCACAAACTGGTGCCGCTGCTGCTGAAATTTATAAGCAATTTATTGTTGACCGTGGTGCAACAGGCATCAATCCTTATTTCTTTGAACAGTTCTTTGCTGGTGGTGAAAACGGTGCTCGTGCTGCTACTCAGAAAATTCTGAACAAACGTAATAATTATGATGATCAGCAGGATTCGTACGACAGATTGCAGCGGGTAATGGCTGGAAAACCTGCCGATTTTAAAAACAATGCAAGCGCTAATTTAACTGATGTAATTAACGCTACTCGCATGTTGACAAATGGTAATGGTGATCAATTACCACCTGAAAAAAGAACTGAAATTCTACGTGATTATATCAAGGACTCACTTGAATCTGGAGTCATCGACTCGATCCCTACTCTTTATCGTATTTTAGGTAACACTCCTGATCCGTCTGCTCCTGGTAAAAGCCTACTTAACCGTAAAACTTTACTAACTGAACTGAAAGAACATAAGTTTACTGCTGATCATGACGCTCATCTAGACCGTGAGAAAGGCAAGAAAATGGCTTGGGAACGTGAAAACGGTTTGCGTGATCAAACTATCACTGACTTTAATCGTCAACAAGCTACTGGTGATGACGTTACTTTCAAAGAGATTGAAGAAGCTCAAAGTAAAGCAATCTACTACACCGGTAAACGTGACCCTCAGATTGATCAGTGGGTCAAGATGAACCACAAGCTGACACATAACAAAGAAGATAACCTAGTTGCCTTGCAACGCGCTGGAGCTGCTGGTGACCTGTCTACAGGAATGGTTATTAGTGCTGGTTATGGTAGTGATGAAAACCTGATGAACCTTGCTCGAAACCAAGAGAAGCATCGAAAATCTAGGGAACAAGCTGATGCTGAAGTTAAATCAGGATTTACACGTGACATTAGGAATGTTTCGGGTGACAAATACAAAAGTATTACTGGTGAAGATATCACAACCAAAGATGCTGTCCTTCGCCAGCACATGATACGATTGTATGTAAAATCACGGCAAAAATTACTTGCTACGGGTAGATATACTGATGATGCTGGACAGATTATAGATGAAGCACTTTTAGATGCTGACACCCTTACTGATGTTGATCAGTATATGAAGAATAAAGGGTTTCAACCAGGTGAAAAAGTAGGTTTGTATGCACCAGGATCTGATGGTGATTTTGCTAACTTTTTCCGTGATAGATTAAGTTACACTACTGAGGTAAATCGACAAATTAGTTTATCTGAAAAAGAACAAGAACAATGGGAAGCAGGTGTGGCTGCTAACCAAGGAAAGACTAATATCGCTAATGTTGATTCTTACTTTCCTAAAGGACAAATTGAGGCTGCTGCTAGAGCCTACTACAATGATGACGGTACAATTAACAAAGATTTTGTTCTGCCTTATGGTGTCCGTAAATGGGCACGTAGGAACCCATCTCAAACTCCTTTACAAATTTTCCAAAGCCTTGTTACTGCCAAAGGTATTGTTGACAGTGCAGGCAACCCTCTAGAAATTAAAGCACCTGCTGTACTAGATTATGTCTTTAAGGATGTTTCTGGCAGCGGTGGTATATCCCCCTCACTCGCTAATATTTATTTAAATGCTGAATCCCCCCATCAAGCTCTTAGGGCTGGTGTTACCAATAGCACTGGTTTCCAAGATATCCGTGTCCCCCAACAATACAGCGTCCCACTTGGGGAAGTAGCTCAGGGTTCAGGTATGCCATATCAAACACTGGTTGCAGCTGCACAAGCTGTGTCTGGTTTTGACACGTCTATTCCTGAACCCTTAAGTCAAGACCCTCAACGTAGTATTGAACGGTTTGCAAAGGTTAACCAATACCTGTCATCAAAAGGTATCTATAGTGATAACCCTGACCATGAAGATGCTATGATGCTTGGGTTTAAATATGGTGACAACCTTACATTTAATGGTGGTATCTTAGAACCCACCCCTGAACAAGATGCTTATCTTAACAGTATCTCTGCAGCCAAAGCTGGTCTTGGTGACCGCTCACAGCTGACAAACCCAGCGTTGCTGAACCCCCGACTGGCTGCACAAGTGCGTCAGAACAGAGGTGGTGGTTCAAGACAAGTTATAGACCGTCCGCAAATTGAAGATGTCATGAGGCAGGCTGGTTGGCCTTCACAATTGATTAAAAAAGGTTCTGGCATTGCGTTGTTAGAAACTGATGGTCGCGTTGGTATTGACACGGTTCAATCTGGTTTAGACCCTCAAATGCGGAATGAATATTCTATTGGTTTGTTCCAGATTAATTATCAAGCACATAAACCTATGCTAGATGAAATGGGTATTTCTGAACAAGATCTTCGGGATCCTATGATTAATGCACGTGTAGCATTACGTATCTATAATATGCAGGGTTGGAATGCTTGGTATAACTCTAATAAAAAATATGAAAGTGGTGCACGTGGCTACAAACAGTAATCTACGGAAACTTAAATGGATTTAGAAGAATATTCAGCAGAAGACAGACTGGCGGACCTAGAAAAGGAACGTGAAGAACTTCGAGAGCAAGTGTTTAAAGATGCACAGCTTGACAAGTTAGACAACCCTGAAGGTCCTACAGTTGTCAATAGCCCTGCTGAAGAAACTGCTACGGCAGAGAAGACAGAAGAACCAAAAGAAAAATCTGCTACGGCAGATGGTCCTACTTTCGATGAAGCGTTCCCTGGGTCTACGGACACAGAATCATTTAACTACAGAGATGTCAATCCTGATGGTACTACACGCTTGCGTCCTAAAGCCGGACCTAATCGTGAAGATGAGATCATCGGTCCTACACGCGAGCCTGGGCGCTATGAGCCGGGTGGTTACCAACCGGGTACAATCATGGACCCAGAGGTTGGAAGCCCCTTGCGGGGTGTTGCAGAGGCCACACAGGGCATTTCTGCTGGCCTAGGTGATTGGTTTACTTCTGAGATTAACAAACTACAATGGGCTGGGGTTCAAGTACCTCGCCCTGCAAATGTAAATAGTGAACTGCAGGACGCCATGCGTGACGCTACTGCAGTGCTTGCTCCTACTCTTAGTTATTTCTTTGGTGCTAAGCGTGGTTTGAAAAACATCCATGCTAAAGGTATTGCACCTAAAAAACTACAAGCATTGGGTAATGACCCTGCTTTTAAAATGCTTTCAGACTTTGGTCTTTCACAAGGTGTTGGTGCTTACGTAGATTCTACATCTTACCAATCATTAGAAGACCATAACATAGCTGGTATGTTGAAAAAGAACTGGCCAAAGTTCTGGCAAAACAAACTACCTAACTGGCTAGCTACTTCTGACGCTGAAGGTACTGATAGTTTTCGCCATAAAAACCGGTTGGAAAGTGGTGCACTCGGTACTGTTACAGAAGCTATTGGTTCTCTTGCACGTTTGACTAAAGCTGTTGTTAAAACAGAAGCCTTCTCTATGAAATGGCTTCCACGTAGCGAGCGGTCTTCTATGCTCAATCGCTTGGCTGGCCGTAGCAAAGAGACAGTACACGAGACTAATTTGCGCACGCTGGCAGATGCTGCTGACGCTAAGAACAAAGCTCTTGATGATCTTGGTGCCTATTACTTGTCTAAAGTAGACCCCGATGCACCTATCACTAAGCCAATCAAAGGTGTACACCGTCTTTGGGACATGGCTGATGAAGCTATGCGTACCGTTGACGACGGTGGTATCCCTGGTGCTATGACTGACATGGCACGTGTTGCACGTAGTGCTGGTACACAAAACGGACGTCTGCGTAGTGTTGTTTCTTCCGTGACTCTCAAGTATGGTCTAGAGCCAGAGAACATGGCTAGAGGATTCCTGCTTGATGAAGCTACTAAACAGCTAGCTGAAACAGATGGTTGGGATGTAGTGATTGCTAACTATGGTAAACTTAGTTATGAAGACATCACTAAGACTGCTACTAGCGTAGCTGAAACCCTGTTGGAACCCGGTGCAGAACCAGGTTTCCTTGTTAAGATCCTAGATAAGTTCTCACAAGTTACTGAAGAAGGTGTAAAACGTCTTGATCCTATTGGTCAAAGTGCTCTTAAAAAGGCAATTAAAGGCTATGAGAATAAGATGTACACCCTTGCTCGTCACATTGCAGGTGCTACCTTAGACACCTCACTGGCTGGTCAGGTATCAGATACTGCTGAAACTGTTTTGGAAAACTTGTCTGCAGACTCTGCTAAGCATTTGCTTGAAGAGATGTTTGACCGCTTTGAAGTTTTGATGGTTCATCAACGTATGAATCAATGGGCTGGTAAAAACACAATGTTAAATCCTGATCGCATGGATTCATTCAAAACATTGATGAAGAACAACCCTGAAGAAATGAAGCGGGCACTTAAGGCTGAGGAAATAGCTCAAGTGCAAGCATTGCAGAATACCATGGCTGAAGCTAAAGACATGGTTGGTAAGTTCCGTGAGATTGCTGAAGAGAATCCTGCGTATCTTAAACCATTCCTAGAACAGTCCGATTATGCTAATGGTAATGTAGCTAACCTACGTAATTTGTATGCAGAATACAAAGAACTGATGGGTACTTGGCATAAAGCGTTCTATGATGGTAAACCTGAGATCCCTAGCATGGTTGTCCAGGCTGGTTGGTCTAACGTTATGAACTCTAAGCTTAGTGCATTCTCTACTCCACTATCTGCAAAGATTGGTAACACTGGTGGTCTGCTGCAAAAGTGGACTGGCATGTATAGTGGTGCACTTATGTCAGGTGATATGTACAGTTTACGACGTGCTCACCACGCCTATGGTGCTATGTCTGAAACCTTTGGACTAGCACAGAAAGCTTACAATGAAACGTTGTACAAACTTTCTACTCAACCAGCTAAGGCATTCCAAGAAATGCGCCCTGACGTTGCTCTTAAAATCGATGACCGTATGTCATTTGTAGAGAGCATGGCAGAAGCTGCTATGGAAGAGGGTAACGATGGTCCAATGATCTTGGTCCAACAGCTTAAAGCTATGCAAGACTTTGCACTGCACCCTGTAATGAGGTTTAACAGCAATGTAATGTCTGCTGATGATGCTTGGGCTCAAGCGTACCTTGCTAATATTCAAGCTAGGTTTGATGCCTTTGATGCTGTACATGGTAAGATTCAACTGAAGGATTTTGTTAAAGAAGGTCTGAACAAAAAAGAGATGTTTGATGAGGCATATAAAATTGCCTACGCTAAAATCTTTGATGAAAACGGTAGGGTTGTTGACAAACGTGTTATCTTTGACACTAAAGAGGTTGCTATGCAGCTCGATAATAGTGTGTCAAAAGGTTTCTCGTGGTTAACACGTCGTTTGCCTATCCTACGATCCGTCTTTACATTCCCTCGTAACAACGGTAATGCACTGTCTCTCTTTGCTAAAAAGTACAATCCCATTTCTCCTTTGGTAGCTGGGTTTGGAGATGATCTTTATAACTATGCTTTTAAACCTTATAGTAAATATGATGATGCAGAGATTCTAGAAGCGTTAAGCAAGAAAGGTATAACTGATCTGCCGATTGAACAAGCTCATCAGAAGTTTATCAGTCTTCGACATGAGGCTAAAGGTAGACTTGCTGCTGCTAGTTTCTTTACTATGGGTGCTTATAACGCATTCATTAACGACCGTATCACTGGTGATGGTCACTGGGATCCAAAAGTTCAACGTGCTAGAGAGAAGAATGGTAACTGGAAATCACGTACCTACACCTTCCCTACTGGTCACCAAGTTAGCTATGCTGGTTTAGGACCTATTGCTGACCTGGTTGCTACTGCAGTCAACGCCTTGGATAACTATGAGACCCTAGGTGAAGAAGGTATTGAAACTATTGGTCAAAAGATCTCATTTTTCTTAGGTGCAAACCTAAAAGAGAAGGTCATGATGGATAGTCTCAAGACAACTCTTGACATGTTTAGTGGTAACGAGGGTGCTATCAACCGTTGGACAGCAGGTATGATGAATGATTTTATTCCTGGTGCTGGACAACGTACTGAATGGGGTCGTTTGATGACGCCTGAGCGTCGTGAACTTAACCGTACTATGGATGGTTACTTCCGTAATAAGAACAAGTTTGCTGATACGTTTGTCCCTGAAGAACAACGCTTGCCTATTTCTTACGACTGGTTGCATGGTGATAAAGTGGATGGCACTGAGTCCTTCTTGATTCGTTTGAACAACACTTACAACCGTGGTTTTACTATTAGTGAAAAAGAAAGTCCTGAGCACCGGTTCCTGACAGCAGTTGAGTATAATGCTGAACCTGCTTTTAGCACTGATCCTGGTACTGGTATTGAATATACTAATACTGAACGTTCTGAACTCAAACGTCTTGTAGGACAAGAAAAGAACTTCCTTAAGGCTGTTCGTCGTATCATGGACAAGCATGTTGATTCTCTTGATAAACTGGAGGATTACCGTAAACAAGGTTATAACAACACACAGCTACCTGTAGATAAGTTCCTGTTTATACATATTGAACTAGATGAAGAACTTAATCGAGCTGTAAAAGACGCACGTGACCGACTCTCAACACGTGATCGTTTGCAGACTGAAGCTTGGATTCGCGATGCGAATGTCCAACGTGCAGCAAAAGGTGAGCCGCCATTAACCTTTGAAGCACAGCAGTTCTTACGCGACTCTGTAAACAAGTAATGCTAATTTCTGATGGCAACTACACAAAATGAACATAATGGAAACGGTACACTACGCCGTTTCTCTTTTACTTTCCCATATATTAAAGAAGATGATGTAAAAGTTCAGGTCCGTACCTCAAACGCTGACGTTACAGACATCGCATCTAATACCTATACGTTCCCTTCTGCCACTGAAATCCAATTTAGTGCTGTTACTGAAACTACTTTTCAAGAATCTACGGGTGCACCTAAATCAGGTGTAACTGTCCGTATCTTTAGAGACACTGATCTTGATACTGAGCGTGTTACGTTCTTCCCTGGTTCTTCTATTAGAGCACAGGATTTAAATGATAACACGCTGCAAAACCTGTATGCTAGCCAAGAACGTCAGAACCGAGCGGTAGATAGTACCGGTGGTACAATGACTGGTGACTTGTTAATGCTCCAGTCAAACCTTAGATTTGAAGGTGCAACTGCTGACGATTTTGAAACTACACTGACGGTTACTGATCCAACTGCTGATCGGACAATTACTCTGCCTAACCAATCTGGCACAGTTCCTGTCTTAGCAGCTGCATCTAATACTCAGATTACTGCTACCCCAGCAGAACTAAATACCCTTGATGGTTATACTGGTGACCATACCGATCTCAACAAACTTGACGGTTTTACTGATGGCACTGTTACTGCTTCAAAAGTAGTAATAGTTGACGGAAATAAAGATATTGATGGATTCCGCAATGTAACTGCAACTGGCGAAATCGCTGGTTCTACTGGTAATTTTAGTAGCACTGTAACTGTTGCTACTCCTACTGCTGATGGACATGCAGCAACTAAAGAATATGTTGACGATGTTGCAATTGCCGCTATTCCAGATAGTGACAAAGGTGATATTACTGTTACCAATAGTGGTGCTACATGGACTATTGATAATGGTGCAGTCACCTACGCCAAAATGCAGGACGTTTCTGCTACAGACCGTCTACTTGGTCGTGATACTGCAGGAGCTGGTGATGTAGAGGAGATTGCACCTGCTGCAGTTCGCACTATGTTGAACGTAGCCGATGGTGCTAACAACTACAGTCACCCAAACCACAGTGGTGATGTAACTTCTACTGGTGACGGTGCAACTGTAATTGCTGACGATGCAGTTACCTACGCTAAATTACAGAATGTAGCTGCAAATAGCATTCTTGGTAATAACACTGGTAGTGCTGCAAATGCTATTGAACTTACAGCTGCACAAGTTAGAGCTTTAGCTGCAGCAGCTGGTACTGGTACTGTTAACACCTTTAGCCGCACTCAATCCGTTACTCCTGAAGTAGAAGCAACGGGTGCTATTGATTTTACTCAAAGCAACTTTATTGAACTTGGCACTGGTGATTATTCTAGTGCAACTGTCACTCAAACAGTAATTGGCACATCTGGATTACTTTATTGCGATACTGCTGCTCCTAGTGCTTTACCTGCTGTTTTAAAACATCCAGCTGGTACTTATACTGCTCCCACTGCATTTCCAGCTGTTGCTCCTTGGTATCAAGCTGAAACCGATGAAATCCTCGTGGGGAGTTGGACACAGGGGATTGCCTAATGGATTACGCAAATTATTGGGCGTCTGCTACAGCAACAGCAGACCTTGGCGACACTATTAATCAGAG
>Ga0098046_1000099_pt1 | contig 33600 bp, 39 predicted proteins | sample 11BtaG_FD_77067 | JGI IMG/M metagenome (GOLD analysis project Ga0098046, IMG submission 77067) | Marine viral communities from the Subarctic Pacific Ocean - 11B_ETSP_OMZ_AT15265_CsCl metaG | ecosystem: Environmental > Aquatic > Marine > Oceanic | place: Pacific Ocean | collected 2015-01-16
ATTCTTTTCAAAGTCTCTATTTCTTCTATCTAATGTATTTTTTGCTTGTATTTCTGCTTTTAAATCCAAGAAGCCTTCTTTGCGGAATACTTTATCAAATTCTGATAAGAATTTTTTAATTGACGCAAATCTTTCTTTGTGTAAGTTTTTCAAAACAGCATTTTGCTCAGGTCCGTTGTTTTCCTTCCAAGAAAAATATCTATCTAAATGTATAACACCTAAAATATAGTCGTCATACGCACTAGAAAAATTATATGTTTTATCGCCTGATGTTAGTTCACTTTCTAATTTTACAATCCTGTCCATAGCATTATTCCAACGTTCTAAATCACTATGTGAAGCCAAATCTGCTGTTCCATCAGAACCCCGTCTGATCTGAGCGAATCCGTCATCATCTTCATCCCAAAGATCTGGTCTAGGCTTTAAGCCTTCTAACAATTCAAGTCCAACTTTGACCAATTGTTGCTGTAGTTTGGTTGCTTTTTCTGGATCGTCTATTTCTAACTCTTTTATATGTTCTAATCTTTCTCTTAAACGTTGACGAAGTCTCATGTCAAATACAGATGCATAAGAGTCATCGCTTTTAACATTAATATGATGATCTTTGCTGGTTGGGTGTTTGTAACCACTATATGGTTCTAAGAATTTTATTAATTCTGCAGATGCTCCTGGTGTGGTAATTTTTCCTGTGCCCATCAAAGTAGTACTGGTATTCCAGCCTGAACCTTTTAGTTTAGCACTAAATCCATTTTGTTGTCTTTCATGTGATAATTCTCTTAAGGTATCTTCAATGTCTATTTTGTTGTTTCCCGGCATTAAATTAACTAGTAAGTCTGCAAGTTTGTCTAGTTTAACATTATCTTTGGACTCGTCTGATTGATAAAATTGCCACATACCTGTAGCAATCCTGTCAGCATCTTGCGGTGTAAGATATTCTGCGTTATTAATTATGTCTTGTTTGAATAAAGAATTTATACCTTTTTGTAATCTTGCTACATTTTCTTTATCAGTACCACCAAAGTTAAAGTCTTTCATACTTGAGAAAGACAGTTTTTCTATAGCATCAGTGTTAAGTTTTAATTCCTTGCCAAACTTTCTAAATGCGCCAATGTGTTTAGCACTAACAGGCCCTCTGTTATTTCCGTCTGCTATATCTCTTGCTAATAATGTTATTGCTGATCCAAACCTTTCTTGTGATTTTTTTAATTCGCCTGCCGCCCTTTTACTTGGTGCCATACTGTTAGGCTTTAAATATCCTTGGACTGTTTCTTCTTCTATTTCAACTTTAGAGCCAGTGCCCTTCTCAAAATCTTTTATCTCTTGTTTCCATTCTTTATCTGCATCTGGACTACTTAATTTTTCATAGTTTTGTAAATATTCAACACTACTACCTAACATTTTAATTACATCAAAGTAATCTTTTTTGCCCACAATACTTTTGGCGGCATCTATTACTTCGTGATTCACTACTTCTAAATCTTTTAATTTTTTAGGATCTATTTCCTGTGACTTACGCAATAATCTAAATACTGCATTTACATAATCTTTTCTAAATGCATCTTCTTCATAGCCTGCTTTCATTATGGTAGAATATCTCACAACTGCTTTTACAACTTTTTCATACATTGTGTTATAATCTGTACCACCGGCAATTCTAAACTCTACAAGATTGGTTCCTGCTATTCTATCTTTTTCGCCTTTAAAATGTATGCTATTAAATTTACCAGTGTCTATGCCTTTTGTAAGTTCTTTCTCAAAAGCCTTAAAACTTTTTGCATCGCCACGTTTCATGCCTTCTGCATATTTTAATACATTTTGATATTGGCTTTTGGTATAACTGTTTCTAAGTCTACCAAACTCTGCAAGTAAATATTCATCACCTAATAGCAATGCCATTTTTAATTTGTTTGGTCCTGTTGCTTCATCCCCCCAAAATTCGCCGTCTTCATCTTGTACTGTATCAGGATTTTTACCATGCCAACTCATTGTGACATGTAGTCCTGTGGAATTATTTGTGCCAAAGTTTTCTTCACTCCAGTCAAATAAACTTCTCATTTCTTCTAACATTTTTCTAGGACTGCTGAATACCGGTGATATAAGTTCTGCTCCTGCCCCTTCGTCAGGTTCAATACTGCTATCGGTTTCTACTGCCCAAGCAGTTGTAGTACTTGTATCTCCGTAATCTCCTGATTCCGGATACTCTGTAAATGAACTATTATCTTTGATCCAGTTATTTAATTCATCTGCTACACCTTCAACATCACCGCCTGGTCTACTGTAGTCGTATCCATAGTCATCAAGGAAACTGCTCATATAACTGTAGTTGTCATATATCCAGTCTTCCGTACTGTAATCATCTCTTGCGGCTTCTTTGGCATCATCGTCTAGATCATTGTCTTCTTGTATGTCCTTTCTTAACCATTCTAAATATTCGTCTTCGTATTCTTCTTCTACATACTCTCTGACCCAATTAATATACTCCCAACCATCTTCTTCACGGTTTTCATATTCTTTTGGATCGTTTTCTTCATAATCTTTTTTGTATTGTTCTACTGCTTCTGAACTTGGGCCATCACTACTATCTATAAAGTCATTTAAATATTCTTCATCTTCTCTGACCTCATTAACTTTATCATCTATAATCTCATCTAGATATTCGTCTTGTCCTTTAGAATACAACCATTCTTCAAAGTCTTCCCATACTTGGTCTGGTAAGTCACCGTATTCGTATTCGATATCACTGACACTCATGTTGTCTACATCGTCACTGGCACTTCTGCTATCTACACTATAGAAAAATGTTTCTGCTTCAAAGCCACATTTTACTGGAGCGTCTAAGGCCTGTGTTGCTATATTTTTTCTATTAAAGTTTATCTCGAATAGTTTAGGATCTGCTTCTTTTAGTCTTTTTCTAGAAAGTTTTTTGATCCTGCCTTTAAGATCTTTTATTTTTAATTTTCTATTATTTTTTCTTGCTAACTTTCCTAACTTTCCTTCTTCTACTTCACCATCAATAAAAACTTCTTGGTCAGGTTCTACAAGTTGATACTCACCTTTAGGATCTTGGATTACAACTTTATCTGGTTGTGGCTTATCTCCAATTTTACTTACTACTTTCCCAGCAACTACGCCTTTATTATCTTTGTATTCTGTATCTACTTCTAATTCACTGGCTTTTGTTGTAATTGGTTTCGGAGTTTGTTGTGCTTTTGCTGGTCCATCTAATGAAGGAGAAAAGTTTTTTCTTGTTGCTAAAGGTCTTTTAGCATTTTGCTTTGCAATGGAGCCGTGTTTTTGGTCTCCTACCGGAGTGGCATATTCTTTTAAAAGGTGCTCTATTGTTTTAACATCTTTAAACTTCATTATCTACGTCTCTTGTTCATCATACGCAATCTACGACTATTAGGATTAAACTTTTTAGTCCTTTGAGCCCTTCTTATCATTCGTTTCCCAAGTCTTGCTTTAGTTTTCTTTAATGTAAGTCTCTTTTTAAAATCTATAGGAGCACTACATTGACTCACATTTGAGACTACACGTCCTTTACGTCTGCCACTTGTACATCTGACAGCACGTTTTACGACGTTACCCATTTTACGCCATACCATTCTGCCTTCTGTAACTGTTACATCAGTAAATTCTTCTAATCTCATTTTACCATTTCCTACATGACCAATATCTTGCTTTGGTCTTTGGTCCGGGATTATCGCAATTATGTCTTGCTCTGAAACTCTTTCTTGCTTTAGGATTACCTTTCCTAATACGCATTGTTTTTCCTTTAACACTAGAACCGCCATGTCCAAAGTTTACTTTTTTAACGTTTCCTGTTTTTGGATCTTTAACATATACTTTAAATTTTTTAACATCACCTTGCATAGGTTTGTTTAATTTAACTTTACGTCCACGATATTCTGCTTCAAACATATCGTTTTCGTCTATACTATATCCAAGATAACCGAATTCCTCGTGAAAGTCTTCTGCATCATCTAATGTTATTTCTTCTACTATATCTAAATATCTCATAATATCTTCATTAATAATCCTACGACTGTTGTCATCAGTGTAGTAAATGTTAATCCAACAATAGCAATTATCCAACTCTCAAGTTTGTTTAATCTGTCTTTTGTCACTTCTTTAAATTCTTTTAATTCTGCTGTAATGCTTTCAATACGAAGCATGTCTGCGATTATATGTGCTTCTATATTGCCACTTTCGACATATGGCTTTGGCATTATTTCCGGTTCATTTTTTTTAGGCATTGTTTACTCTATAATAAATCTTGTTTAGTAAATTCCATATTAACTGAATTTTTAGTATCTATTGTACCACCGTTCAGTACTATTCCATGTAACTCATCTGTCAATGTTTGTATAGTATGTACATCTGTTCTTTCAAAAGCAAATTTAAAAATCCAACCTGCTCCAGTTATACTTGGTGCTCCATAGTTTTCTATAACATTTGCACCTACTCCGTTAAGTGCAACTGGCTCATTCATTACTACTGGCTGAGCTCTTAATCCGATTACTTGTACAATACTTTCAAAATCTTTTTGACTGTCGTTGCCGTAATCACCTGTTCTTGTTATGTCTATTGTAGTGAACAATGTATAAAATTCTATATTACCTGAAAGTGTTTCACTACTTCCCATTGCTCCACTTCTATTTCCTGCAACCATCATGTGTCTCCTGTATTACACTATTTATCAGTATTGCCTTTCCTTTGGTCAAAAAAAATCCCCAACTAGTGAGGATTTTTATAAGTTTGTTTAACTTAGAATGAGACGTCTGCAATAACGTGTCCTGCTAGGTCACCGTTTGCTAGGTTGTCACCACCTTCTAGAATCATTTTAACTGCCGCACCACTTACTGCGCCAACTTTTAATACTGAAAGGTTTAAGTTTTGAACTGAGCTAACTAATGCTGTTAATTGAGTTGCTGAAATATTTCCTGATTGTTGAGTAAAACTCTTAAGGAATACATCTTTACCAATAAATTCGCCAGCCGCCGCCGCTCTTCTATCTGCTTGTGCCATTGTTATTCTCCTAATATTAGTGTACAATAGTATTGTACGTTACTTTTATTTATCAGAAAAGTCATAAAAAAAGGCAGTATAAACTGCCTTCTTTTGTGTTAAAAACTAATTCTTAACTAAAAACACATACTAAAGTTGCGCCTGTTAAAGATGGTGTTGCTCCTGCACCTTGTAGTGCAATATGACATCCGTCACTTGCTACGTCATCTTCAATCGCTACAACTGTAAAGCCTTCTGCTTGTGCTTCTGCTGTTACGTCTGCAACTGATTTAACTGATACGTCAGTAACTGCCATAATGTGAGTTGTTCCTACTAGTCCGTTTGCCGCTCTAACTGCCGCGTTTGGGTTTGCTTGTGCCATTGTAATTCTCCTAAATGTATTTTAGAGCAAATTGCTCCGTTACATTTATTTATCTAAATTGGATGTTTTTTGTGTATTAAATTAGAGTTTTTTATCTAAATTCTTTTTACTTGCGGCTAATTTAAAATTACTTGGTTTGTTATATGTTGCTTTAGTACCACCTATTTGTGCCAGTTTTTTTCCTAAATCATAACTTGTTGTTGCGGCTCTAGAAACAGTTGATGTATCAACTTTTGGTAAGTCACTTAATCCTAGTCTATCCTGTATATCACTACCACCTTTAAAAGCATTTTGGTTACCCATTTGTGCCCCTTGTTTTCTTTTTGCTTTAGGTTCTTCAGCACTAATTTTATCGCTATCTTTCTTTGCTTTCTGTGCCTGTTGCTTCTGTACCTCTCGTTGATACTCGGCATTGCCCAAATCAATTGCAGAACCCCAATCTGTTTTACCATCTATTTGATTTACAGGTTCTTGTCCGGCTTTCATAATATGTCTTAAGAGAAGACTATTCCCTGCATATTTTTGAGTTACATCTCCCCATGTAAGTTCTTCTTTTAATATTATGTTTTCAATTTTCATTTTTGTCGTTGCCTTCCACTAGCCCAATAACCTGCTATTGCGCCTATTCCAGTTCCTGCTTTCTTATATTTATCAACATCTTTACCTAATTTTTGTGCAATCTTCTTACCAGCATATCTACCTGCTACTGCACCTGCGGCCGCACCTGCAACTCGCTTTGCTGTACTAGGCTGTTTTTTATACTTATCTGACATTCTATAACTTTTATATCTTGTCATAGTTGATAAAGGACTAATCATTTCACTTCCTCTACCTATTCTTCTAAACTCTTGTATCATCTGAGTAACTACTAATTGTTTAGAACGATATTTTAAATTTTTCCAATCTGTAACAAACCTACGAAATTGTTTATATTTTGCATTACTAATTTTTAATTGCTTTTCTAGTCGCATAAAATATACAACACTATCGTTAGAGTTTTCTCTGCCTTGTCCTAATTTAGTAAAAAAGTTCCAATGATGTCTATCATTAAACTTGCAACTTTTGAGGAACCTTTTACTTTCTATAGAACTTTTTAATTTTATATTTCTATTATCAGGATCACTTACTTGATATGCTAATAAGTATAGATCAGTTGCATGGCTTCTAAAAAAATTATACTTCCCATATTGTGCCGTTTGTTTTGCATACGACCTAGCAAATGCTTCTTGCTTTTCGTCTTTTGCCATCATAAAGGTTGCTAATGATGTCAAATAAAGTAAGTCTGCAATTTCCCTTCCGTTATATATTTCAAAGTTTCTAGTAGTTCTATATAGTCTTGCTTCTGATATTTCGTTATCTATAAGTTGTAATTCCATTTCTCCCTCACCTACATAGGCTTGTATTGTTTTAATACCTTGTTTTTTTAATGCTTGATGTCTATGATTGCCATCAATAATGGCGCCATCTTTATGAACTACAATAATAGGAGAATTACTTAAATCGCTCTTAAACATTTTATCTATATTATTTTGATTTCCTTGCCAACCATCTGCTGGTGATACAGAGTCTATAGGAATAGTTTTTAATTTAAAAACTTTATTTTTACCTACCCAATTATACCAATCACTGTGAAAATTATTTCCTGTACCAGTTTTATCCATATCCTTTTTTAACTTTGAGAACATTTGATCTATTGTCATAGTATTCATTATGCCCCAGGCCTCCCTGTACCAAAATTTAATCTACTAAACTCTAGTCTATCTACTAATTTTAATGCATTACCATTTCTATCTACAGCAACAAAGCCTTCTTCGCCTGTTACTTCATAACCTTTTTCTGTTTCTTTAAATGTAGGTAATTGTCTAATAGTTTCTAATTTTTTAATAATATTTACTTTAGAAGTAATAAGTTTTAAATAAAGATCATAAACACTAACAATACTTTTTAAATTTTGTCTTATAAATTTAACACCTTCTACTTTTTTTGCATCTGTTTCTTCTTTTTTAGCATCTGTTTTATACTTCTCAATTTTCTTATCCATAAATCCAATATACTTTTGTATAAACCCTTGTGCAAATTTAGTGGGCTCGTCAAATGCGCCTGCTCTAATATTATTATTTACATGAGCCTTTAATTGTTGTAAGAAATCTTTACCTATTATGTCGTTACCACTTTCTAACCATTTGAAAGTTTCAGGTTTAATAGTTTTTAAATAATTATCGGCTTCACTAATAGATTTCATTATTAAAGTGCTTTCTTGTTTTGTTAATGTAACTGTACCACTTAAATCTTTTATTAAAGCATCTCTATGCCAAACGTTATTACTGTCACCTAGTACATTACTATCAAAACCAAATTTAGCAGTGGTATCGGCTAATGTAGGCCCTCCTACATACTCTGTATGCCATACTATACCAATTTCTGCACTAGATATTTCTTTTGCTAAATCGTTATCTGTAGGTATAGCATACACGATAGTATTAGGTTTAAATACTATACAAACATCATCATCTATTGTTACTGTTTGTAAATCGCTCTTGGAAAACAACATATCGCCTTGTGCTACTGTATTCCAATTTAATCCTTTTAAATATTTTAATGCAAGTTTAAGTTTGTCTTGTAATCCTTCTGCTGGATGATTCTCTTCTATGTCTTTATCTGTAAAATTAATTTTAGGCTTTTGTGCAAATACACCTTTAGTACCTACAAAAAATTTACCTGTTTCAGGATCTTTACCACATATGATTGCTGGTGCTCCGTCCCATTTTGTAGTCATACTAACCGGACTATCTGAATTACCTTCAAGCATTTCATGTAAACTGTAAAGATAAGCAACTGCCTCTTTGGCACCCTCAAATCCTTTATTAAATATATGATCTTCTAAATGCTCTAAGTGAGTGTTTTTATTTTCTGCTTCTAATAAAATACCTGTGATTAAAGGTTTAGAAATATCTAGAAACTTCATGACTATGTGTTCTTTTGATGATAAACAGCATAAAGTCTAGCATGAAATAATTGTCCGGGTGTTAAAGGTTTATTATTAATACTAATATTTTCTCCTTTATTTAATTGTTCTAGATCTTCTGATGTTAAATTATCTATTATAGATTTATATACATTTGGAAATACTGTATGTATTTTTCCTGAGTCAACATCTCTCCAATTCAATTGGCCGTTTGCTCTTTTTTCCCATTTAAATTTTTTATTTGGATATGAGTCGTGTTTAACTTGTGCTCCTGGTTCAATATCAGGATTTTTGTTTTTAGAATTATTAAAATTGTTGTCAAGTTCTGTTTGATTATCAGTATCATCAACATTAAAAAGTTCTTCTTGCTCTTTGTCAGAAGTACCGCTTTGGCCTGTTGGTCCATCATTTTTACCCTTTTCAGTATTACTGCTTTGAATCTGTTTAATTAACTCGTCTTCATTCCCAGCAGAACCACTAAAAGGAAACATCTTAGTTATTAATTTTGTTGCAGGACTTCGTGCATACTTCCCTATTAATTCTCCTGCGGCACCACCAATTACACCACCAGTATTTCTTGCTTTATCTTTACTTGAAACACCTAGGTTAGCGGGGAAGAAGTCGTCCGGAAGATTAAACTTTTTCTGTATATAGTTCATAATTTTTGTTGTTGCAGGAGGATCTAATTTAGTTATCCCGTCACTTTTAAATCCTTGAGTACCCATTAAAATTTCATGAGCTTCTGACTGTCTATCTACAGGTTTACCAGTTTTCGTATTAAACCATGTTTTTGTAGAATCCTGAAATATAAATTTTGAACCCCCTAATTCTACTTCTTTTTTATCAGCAATAGGTTTAGGATCTATAGCATCTCCTGTATCGGGTCCAGCATCGCCGGCACCATCTATCTTACCGATAGCGGCCTGTGTGACTGCTCTCCAGGTACTACCATATATTGTTTTAATAGGTTTACCATTTTTTCCCTTAAGAATATTTCCTTTTAAGTCTTTAGCAATTTCAGGTTTCAAATATTTTTTAGAATTATTTTTCTTATCAATTGCGTACCAGTTTTTCTGAATTCTATCCCATGTATAATCTTGTTGACCTACATCAACCACAAACCCATTAGGAATTTTACTCATTTCAAGTTCCCAATCTAGTCCGCTTATGTCTTCTGAAAGTATTTGTTTAATTAGCATCTTTTTCTCTTTGGGATTCCTTAATTACCTTTGTAATACCCCTGGAGAATTTTTTGCCATCTCGACCTTTAATGCTGTTTACTAGTCTATTTGTTAAATCTTTTGCTGTTGCTGGATCATAATAGCGATCTATTTGCTCTAATAAACTTATAGCACTGGCAATGACGTGTTCACCTCTATTAGAAACAACATGATTTCTATCACGGTCAACTGAAATTTGATTTAGTTCTTCTAATATACTGCGAGTTTTCTTCACATCATCTCCAAAAAATATGTATAATGCTATTTATCATTTATATGTCGTTCTTCTTTAGGAACTCTCGCATGTTCATCGCCTGTGATACAGTATCCTGTGCTGAAGGTTCGTCTGCTTTAATACTGTTGCCCCTTTTAAGTTGCTCAACTAAATTTCCAGTTGTTACAGTCATTGCATCTTCATCGCCTTCTTCTAAATCAACGATTCTTAATGTATCTGGATCGAATTTTAAGTCTACTTTAGTACCTACACCACTACTAGATCTTGTTTTCATAAACTGTATTTGATATCTACCTTTTTCTCGCATAGCATTACTTGTAAAAATACCCACAACATTATCTGCTGTTTGTATTTTACTAATACCACCTGCTATGTGATGATGATCAAATTCTATTTCTTCCACCGCACCTCTATTCAACTGCGAAGCAGTTACAAATAATAAGTCTCTTTCAACTGCTAAGTTACGCAACTCTTCAGATACATATTTGTCTTTAATAAACAAATCACTGCCACTAACTTTTGCACTAATAGGCATCATCAAATCTAAATAATCTACCAGTAAGCAATCAACTTTCTCACCACATTGTATTTCATATTCTCGTAGGAATACTCTTATGTCATTTGCAGTAACACCGTTAGGCATTTGTTTTACTCTTAATCTTCCAGCACCTTTGGATTTCATACGGACTTTTAAGTCTACATCATCCATATTCTTCATAACTTCTTTTGTACCATAGCCAGATACCATACTGTCTAACCTCATACTTATAAGTTGCTCACTGAGCTCCAAACTAATATAAACAGTATTCATTCCTGCTAATGCCCAATTTACTGCAAAGTTTTGTAAAAATAAACTTTTACCTGCACCAGAACCACCAGCAAATATTGTCATCTCACCTCTGTTCATGCCACCATATAGTTTATGATCTATACCCTTCCAGCCTGTGCTGATTGCACCAGATTGATCTTTTATCCATTGCAGTCTTTCTTTAGGATTTTCAAAGTAGTCTAAACCTAAATCTTTTACTAGTCCCACTTGACTTGCATCTTTAATTTTATTTTCCACAGTACCATAGTCTTGATTTTCTAACAAGTCAGTACTTTCTATAATTGCTTTTTCTAATGCCTTATGTCTACAAAATGTTTCAAACTCTTTTAGGAACCAGTCATGATGATCAGGTGTAACATTTGGAATAATATCTATTTGTACTCCGGATGCCGCACTTACCTGTTCTGGTGTTGGAATACTATTAAAATCCGTTGAATGACTTATAAATAAGTTTACTGCCTTTCTATATTTTAAATTAAAATACTCTGGCTTAACTATGTTTTGACATCTTGCAAATAAATCAGGATCACTTATTAAAAACTTTAAAAACAGTTCTTGTGTTTCTTCATTATAGTTTGTTAAATCACTCATATCTTTTCTCTATCTCACTTATTATATATCTAGAAAATTGCTCATGTCCTTCTTTATTTGGATGACCATCGTCATATGTATTTTCTATATCTACAACATGACTCATTGGTTTTACTATGTTAAAGGAATGCTCTATTACTTCTGTTGGTAAACATCTATTACTCATCCCTGTAATAATATATTTAATATTTTTGGCATGTAAATATTGTAACATGCTATTAACCATGTAAAATGTTTCTGCCTTTACTTGCTCTTCTGTTCTTGTTAATAAATTAAATTTTCTAAATCCTTCCCATCTTGCTCTTATTAATTTTTGATCTATATTTTTACGTTTATAACTTTCATCATCAAAATGTAAATAGTCTCCCTGTTGGCCTAACCACAAATCATTTATACTATCGTAAAACTCATCTCTATATGGATCTGTTAATTGTAAAACTACCAAGTCAACATTATTATTTTCTAAATACTTTTTAGTTCTTCTAAATATTCTTTTATTACTTCCAGCAATCCAACTTTCATTAATTACATCATAGGGTAAAAGATCAGGCCATGCAAATTTATTATCAGCAGTATTGCCATAACTAAAACTACAACCATTTACATAAACTTTCATTTAATGCCCATGTCCAAAGTTTACACCTAAAAACCAACCTAATGCAATAAACAATGGTCCTAAAATTAATAAATCTACAGCCCAATGTAATGCTATGGATAAAGTAACTATTTCTTTCCAATGTAATTTACATACATTTTTCCAGTGATCTAACTTTTCTCTCATATCATTTTTGCCTTAACTTTAATTTTCAGTTCATTGTTAGTTGCATGTCTTATAATACTACTAACAGTAGCCATTCTGCCATAACGTTGTACAGCATCTGCGGCGTCTTTACAATCCACATGCCAAGGTGGGAAACTTACTTCCCACCCTAGTTCAGCGGCCTGCATAATTAAATCTATACCTGCTTCGTCTCTGTCAGGGCAAACAATAATTCTTTTACCCAATTTTTCTATTAGGTGTGCTTGTTCAGGACCAACACTATTACCTTGTATTGCTATTCCATCAATCATTATAGCATCAAAGACACCTTCTGTCACTATAACAATTTCTCTTTTACTATCTGCAAACCTATCTATATTAAAAACATATCCAGGTTGCATTTTATGTAAGTACTTAGGTGTTGTTTTATTAGGTGGATTTATATGCCTAGCAGTCCAACCAACTAATTCTCCGTTATAAGAAAAGGGAACCACCAATCTTTGTTTATATAATGATTCCTCAAAATATAACAATGGATATAGACCAATAAGTCCCCTTTCTATTGCGTACTGCCTTACCGGATGTTCCTCAGGCAAATCATCTACTGCTATTGCAGTTTCAGGTAAATCTTCATTCTTAAACTTCGCTAAATTATATACATAATCGGTAGTGTCTTCAGTTTCTAAATCTTCTGCATATTTTAATAAGTCAACAGTAACAGCATGTATATCTGTTTGATCAGCACCTAATTTTGTTGCTAAGTCTTTGTATTTTTTACCTAATGTAGGATTAGGTTCCCAACCTGTAGTAAACCCACAGTTAAAACAATTATAGGATATTTTTGCACCAGTTGTAATAAGACCACCACGTTTCCTTTTATCAGTACACATTGGACAATCCATTGTATTCCAACCACTAGGAGTTTTACTTGTCCTTATAGGCAAGTTATCCAAAAGGAGGCGGTGCACCTTTTCAACTAAGAAGTCTATATCCATGCATTAATTATACATGATATATGCTGAAAAGTCAACTAGTTTCTAATTAGTACTTTACTTATAGAACCTGCTGTAGGGACATGTTTTATTCTAATCCAATTAGCATTAACTTTAAAAGTTTTATGTGTTAATACTGAAGAAGTTGTTAAAGAAAAATCTGAGATGTCAAACCAGTCTAAACTTGCTTCGTCACTGTTAGGAGAATTTTCTAAACAACTGCCTTGTATTGTGATAGTACCTGAATAGCCACTTGGATAGATTGCTAAACTGTGTAAAGAGTGATTAAAGTTTCTATCAACATTTCCCTTTACTGCACTTGAAGTATAAATATCCTCACCGGATTGTAAGAAGGTTTCTATTGTTTGCGTTTTTACAGGTTCTCTACCTATCTGATCTGATATCTCAATTTGGAATTTAAGTCCATTGTTTTGATCTGTAAATACCGGAGCATCAGAGCCGTCTTCTTTCTGCATTACAATATAAATTGTATATAATCCTGCGTCTATATTTACAAGATCACCATCATTTAAACTAAGTTTTATTTGCCCTACTTTAGTAGTTTCTTCTAATAATTTAGATAAAACTCTTCTTTTAGAAGTAGGGTTTACGAGGTTTGCACTAAAAGACTTACCAAATACATTTTGTTTCTTTCTATCTCTATCAGTAATATTAAATAATAATTCGTTAGTCATTCCTTTATGTGCTATTAATTTTCTGTTATTCATAGGCCTGTTATCCACATATACGCCATAGGAATCTAATACTATATCAATAATATTATCATATAAATACATTTTTTGATTTCCTTGGCTCATAAATTTACTCTTTCTATTGTACTATTTATCAATACCTTACATAAATAACATTGTGGAGAAAAAAGATCTAATAGATTCAACAAAAGAAAAATATCCCTTTCTTACTGGCATATTGTATGGAGGTAAAGAATATGTTGGTATAGTAGTCAATCATGATAATAGTATCTTAACATTTTACGATATTGAGAAGATACCTACAATAGAAGATAAAAGAATATTCTTACAAATGGGAGAGACATGGTGGTGGGAATCTAATCGTATGCTACCTATAGATGTATTTTTAAATATAGAAATGAGAATGTTTCAACCTTGCTTAAAAACTTTTATAATGAAAGATGTTGAAATATTATTTGGTCCTGTAACCACATTACAAAATTTATTAAAGAAACGTATAAAAAGACGTGGAATCCAATTAGTTAAAAAGACAGATTAACTATTCACAAATACTATTAAGTTGTACCATTATTGCTAGAGCATAACCATAACTATGACTCTTCTTAAAGAAGTAAGTCCCATCATTTGGTTTTACCCAAACATTATCCTCTATCTCCTTCCAACTCTTTCCTACCAAGTGACGTTTACCAGGCCTTATAATTGCCAATATCATTGCTAATTGTTCTATATTAGTAGGAGTATGTTGCTTAACAATATCCCAATGGTTACTTATGTGGAACAACTGCTCAACAACTTCTTTATGTTGTAGAAGTTCCCACATGGGTTCTGTATTTACTAACTTGTTTAAATGTGCTTCATCTTTAATATCGTTGTATACACTAGCATTTAAAAAATCTACTTTAAACCAACCCTCATCTTCTGCTTGTTTGTGATCTATTGTACTGTATCCTTGTAAAGGAAACTTAGGAATATTTTGAAAGTAGACGCCAGTATTGTGCTTAGTAAACTTACCATCCTTTTCAATACTTGCAGGAGTATGGTTAATTAACTTTAAAAAGTCATCTCTGTTAGCCATATCTATATCTACATCAAAATCAATCTTCATTAAACAACGAACTCCACTTCATTAATTTTTGTTCTTTTAAAAACATTCTGTCCTTTATTTGTTCCTCTGTAACAAATCCATCTCTTTTTAATAATTCAATCATACACATTAAATCACCAACTTCATCTTGTAAATTTTTTAAATCATTAGGACATTCATCATCTTCAAACCGTATTAGTTTACTACATGCCTGTACCAATTCACCGCATTCTTCCATTGTTATTGTAAGTAATTCTTGTTTCTTATTCATTTTTTTGTTGCCATTCTTTTTATATGGTTGTGTATTACCCAATTACAACTTATGCTATACCTAAAACTATTACCTAGCACCGGTGCAGTATAATGTAAAGTAGATGAAGGAAATATTAATAAGTCACCTTCTTCAGGTTCTAAATCAACACAGTATCTTCCAAATCCATTAGTATTTACTTCCTGTCCATATTGAAAATTTATTTGTCCTTTTTGTTTATGATTAGTTGTAGAATTAACTTTATAATATTCTACATTAGTATCTAATTCAATCCTAGGATATAAAACTGTAACAATGTCTGCACTAGTTATGTGACTATGGATTGGATTATATTCCATTGCTATTTGTTTATTGTACCATGCAGATCTTAAATTACATATTGAATCAAAATTATTTTCTTTTAATATTTTTCCATATATTCCTGAATCTACAGTTTTTATATATTCATCTACATACTGAGAAATCGTATTAGAAACTTCTGAACCTTTTAATCTTTCAAGTATATGTACTTCTTCTTTTATATATCCAACTAAAGTATCTGTTGCATCTCTATGGGAGTTAATACAAATTTGATATAGTTCATTTGTTTCTTCTTTTGATAATTTTACCTTTGCTATCCTAGGTCCAAAAGATTCCAATAATTCAAATTTATTCATATCCCTGCTACCTCACATGATTGTTTTACTTCTGCAACTTCTTCCTTATTACCAGCAAACTGCTTCATCCAAAAGGTTGCATCTATTATATCTGCAATCATCTTGACCTGCTCATCATTAAATCTTACAAGTAATTCGTCTCCTGTTTGACACAAATATAATACCCAAGGACTTATTTTTGCACTTCTAATATCATGTACTGCTCTTGCAGGGGAGACTAATTTAAAATAATCCTGCCAAACGTTTTTACTCTCGTCACTCCATTTGGACAAATACATAATTGTTCGTTCTAAGGCCTTCATACCGGGTTCCTTTTTTACATAATGTAACATATACTCATCATATAAACTATCTTTGCACCAGTCAGCAAGTTTCTTACCATTTTTAATAAGCCATTCTGCAAACTGCTCTGGATTTAAATATTCATTTGTGACACAACTTCTACCAAATTTTACAAAACCCTCATAGTACTGACTTTTAACAAAGTCTTCATATGACTTTGGTTTAGTTGCTGTGGTATTAATCTCATAAAACATTTGAAATACTCTATAACCTAATCTAGTATGTGTTAGATCTTTGTCTGCCATACGTCTTTTCTTGACGCACATATGAACACTAAGAGTACGTTCGCTTTTAAATGATTTGCCACACCATTTACATGTAAAATTATTTTCCAAAGATCTCCTTAATTGTTTTGTCATCATAACCATGCTGTTTTGCTAAAGTTTTTAAATCTTCTTTTGTATTAAGATCAATAAAATTATTAATATCCTCACTTTTCATATGAGGGAAAACAGAATATACAAATTCAAATACCTTATTCTTTTTCTTTCTCGCATTAGGCGGTTTCAAATAAGGATGAAATTGTATTTTACCTGTACCACAGGCACTTAATAGTAACCATTGTAGTTCAGGATGTTTGCTAACTTCACTAAATTGGTAGTTTACCAGTTCGTTTGTCATGAATATATAGTTTGCGGCATCTCTGCCTTGCACACTACTACAATACCTCATCATCATCCAGGCACTAAAGGCTTTTTTACCTTCATCCGTTAGGTTATTATAAAAGTTTCTATCCTTTTTGTCAATCGCCGCCATTATATCTTTTAACGGAATTTGAGGTTTCTTAGGCATTATTCTCCTTCGAACTCAACAAGAGTTTCTACATTATAGCCTTCTTTCTCTATTATAGCACTTCCTTCTAAATCGGGCAAGTCCACAACTGCTAAAACTAAAATATTTTCTCTAGGAACATTCCAGCACTGACAAATTAAACTTGCTATTGCTAGGGCAGTTCCTCCTGTTGCAATTAAATCATCTACAATGACAATCTTATCTGTTGGTTTCAAATTGCTGTTTTGTTGTATATGCAATGTTGCTTCACCATATTCTAATTTGTAATTTCTTTGATATGTAGGGTTAGGCAACTTACCAGGTTTCCTTGCAAGTATTAAAGGCAATTCCATATCTCTTGCTACTGGAGAAGCAAACACAAACCCTCTGCTTTCTATCGCAACTAACTTTGTTGCATTGAATTGCATACATGCTTTAGTAATGTCAATACATGCTTTATTGAACGCCTGTGGCGTTTCTAACATGCTTGTGATATCTCTAAATTGTATTCCTTCTTTTGGAAAATTAGGTACTGTTCTAATCGCTTCTTTTAAATCCATTTTATTTCTTGACTCTTCAAGTTCCTTTAACTGCGGGTATCTGGAATAGGCAGGATGATTATACTTAGTATCCATTAGAATATATTTACTTTTTCCCATGGCATATCTTCTTTACCAAAGTGTCCATAGTTAGTTGTAGTAGTTAAGTCTAAATCAAATAAATTAAATTTTTCAATTATACCTTTTGGTGTTAAATCAATGTTGTTCATAAAATAATCTGCAAACTCTTTTCTTACTTCACCATCTGCATATACATATATACTAGTTGGTTCTTTTACACCAATAGCATAACTTAATTGTACTGTGGCATTTTTTGCCTTGCCACTTGCTACAATATTCTTTGCTAAGTAACGTGCCATATAAGCCGCACTTCTGTCTACCTTAGTACAATCTTTACCACTAAATGCTCCACCACCATGAGGTGCATAACCACCATATGTATCTACAATAATTTTTCTTCCTGTTAATCCTGTATCACCATCTGGACCACCTATAACAAATCTACCTGTTGGGTTGATTAACCATTTTGAATGTAATAAATCTACTTTGTCTTTAACAACAGGCAGTATTATATCTATAACCTTTTCTCTAACTTCTTCTATACTTAATTCATCACTATGTTGTGTACTACATACTATAGTTTTAATATCTATTGGCTGTCCTACTTTATCATAATTAAATGTGACTTGTGCTTTACTATCAGGACCTAACCAATCTCCCCCATTGCGTCTAGTATTTTCTAATGCTTTGAGTATCTCATGACTGTAATATATTGCACTAGGCATATGATTTGGTGTCTCATCACATGCATAACCAAACATAAGACCTTGATCTCCTGCTCCTAAGTCATCAGTACCTAATGCAATGTCTGGACTTTGGCCATGTAATTCATTATATACTTTTAGTTTTTCCCAATGAAACCCATCTTGTTCGTATCCTATATCTTGTACAACTGCTCTTACAATATCTTCAATTTCATCTTTATCAAACTTATCACTTTTGAATTCACCAGCAAGTGTAACCATATTGGTTGTTACTAAAGTTTCAACAGCCGCCCTATGATTTATATTTTTATCTATTAAATAAGTTGCGACAGCATCAGATATTTGATCTGATATTTTATCTGGATGTCCGCTACTTACACTTTCACTTGTAAATTCATACATTAATTGTCTCCTTCTTTTACAAAGATACCATCTATCATTTTACCTTTGCGATCTTTTATATCATCATATGCTACTTGCAAACATTCTTCCATACTAATATTATTTCTTTTCATAATATTAATCATTACAACTAACATGTCACCTAAGTCGTCTCTAATATCGTTACCTTTACAGACATTATCTGATAACTCTCCCATTTCTTGTAGTAGTTTTAATACTTGATCTTTATCAGTTGCTCCTTCTATAAGATTTCTATCTGTATGCCATTGTTCTACTAGTTCAACTAGTTCAGGCAAGTTCCATTGTTCATTAATGCTATTCATTATAATTTTCCTTTTTGTTTCATTTCTTTACGAATTTTAGTTGCACTGATGCTTTCAATGTCTGCATCTAATACTTCCTGCTCTACCTTATACCCTACATCTCTACCATATGTAATATTCATTATGTTAGGAACTGGATAACATCTAAACTTACCTGCATATTCATATAGTTCTTGTTCTATATTTTCACATATATCTTCAGGTGACCAAGGATTATTATCGTTCAAAGGCATGTCTCTTACAAGTATTGCAACTTGTCCATGTTTATCTAATGCTTTTTCAAATAATGCCTTATGGCCTGCATGGAACGGTTGGAACCTTCCTAACATTTGTGTAGTTGGTAGTTTTGGTTGGAATTCGTGATCTTTTATATCAACAGCAATAAGTTTTGCCCATTGTTCTATTTTATCTTCTTCCCACCAGTCATCTTCAGTAATATGTACATTCACATCAACTTCTGTTTGATTAGTAGGCTTTTCAAATATAAGATTTGTATCTTCAAATCTACCTTTTTCTATAGTATCCATAAAAATTAAATACTCAGGCATAAATGTTTTTTGTAATTCATTTGTGGGGCAAACAAAATCAGCAACACCATACCTTCCTTTTGCTACACTTTTTCTTGTGTAATCCTGCATACGTTTCATTTGCCTTGCACGGCCTTTGTTTGTAAAGTCCCAGTCCTTAAACTTTGACCTTATTTCGTCTGCATTATAAAAATCTGCATTACCTAGTACTTCTACTAGTTTAGTTGCTAACGTTGTTTTACCTGATCCAGGTAATCCACATATTAATATTCTTTTCATTTATTCCCTATTTTCACGTTCCCACTCAGCATTGTCGTCGAAGTCTTCCCAATAGTCTTTTAAGTTTTCATACATCAGTTCCTGACTATCATGCCACTTAGTATTTAACCAACCAACTTCTGCATCATAACTTTTACCGGTAGTGTCATTGTAATCGTAATCACAGTCTAATTCTTCCTTATCGTAAAATACATTATCAATAAATTCTGCTAAGTTTGTTTCTACAACACCATAACCTAATTTAAACTCGTCAAATGGTTCGTCAGTATCTACAAACCATGCACCGAAACTGCCTTTTTCTGAACTATGAAATGCTAAAACAGGAACATACTCGTTACCATCCTCGTCTTTTTCATTTACTACTTCTGGTTCTTCACTACTAAAGTATCCGCCTTCTCTGCCATATACATGAATCCCTTCTCCATCATATACTTCTTTATCATAGTCCCAATCATTTGAACCATCTGCTGGAACTTCGTATACCATAAACCCGCCATCTGCATAGGCACTATTAATGTGTTCAAAGTTATCATTTTCCCACATGTAAAAATCTTCACCTGGTAATGCAGGATGTGGTATCCCTTCTGGGTCTAATAAAGCATCAGAATCTTCCTCCTCATTTGGGTCCCAGTCCTCTGCTTCTAAAACTGCATCAACAACTTCATCTTGTTTATCTGCATAATAACTAGCAAAAGAATTACTAACTTCTCCTAAAACAAGTTCTCCTCCGTATCTTCCGCCTTCAATTCTATATCTATGTTTTGCCATATTAGCCTCCTATAATAAATCTGCTATGTCAATATTTTTAATTTTTTTGTATTCTTTTATAAACAATACACACTTTGGTTCTTCCTTATCTTCAAGTGGTACAACTAACATATGACCATTTTTAAGTTTAGGGAAAAACCATTTAACATCTTGATACACATTAGTAATTTGTATCTCTTCTGCTCTTGGCATCCAACTATGCATTGGATTAAGTGCAGGTGTTAAAAACCCTCTATTATTCAAACTTGCTAATGGTATTATTTCTAAATCTGCAAACTCTTCATCACAAGTTAGTATGCTCCAATCCATAGGCATTTGAATATTATGCTCTCCTATCTGCAAACAAATAGCAGGAGCATGAAAACTTTCTAAAAATATTAATGGTAAGAAGTAGTAGTCTTGAAATTCTTCATCTCCTCCATCAAAGACACAGTATCTAATATCCTCAATCTGATCTGGCACACAATCTATATCGTATGGTTTATTTTCTAATGTTAATATTTTCATTTATATTCCACCTTGGTTACTTGAAAAGGAAATCCTTGTTCTCGGTAGAAGGCTTTCCTTTTCGTTAAATGCCTTTTACTGTATTTTAAATTGCTAGTTAAGTCTACTACATTAAGATAATCCTTATCTTCTGCTTTCCTAATGCCTCTACCTATACTTTGTATTACTCTAACAAAACTTTTGCCTGGTTCTAGTAATACTAAATTAAATATTCTTGGTATATTAATACCCACTGCCGCCACACCATATGTTGCAACAATAACCTTATTGTCTAATTCTGATATCTCATCATATTCTGTTTGCCTATCTTTTTGCTTCATTGTACCGGAAACAAAAACCCAGTCATCATTTAATTCCCCTAAGGCTTCTCCAGTTGCGATTCTATCTATTAGAACCAATGTATTTCCATTTACAGAAAGTCCTTTTATTATTTCTGAGATATGTTTTATTCTTTTTTCATCTGTAACTAACCATTTAAGTTCTTGTGCATAGTTACTGAATCCCATCATACCATCTTGTAGTTGGAATATATTGATGTCTAAGTTTGCTAGTACACCCATATCCTGTAGTTCTTTACTACTCATTTTACCAACTACTGGGCCTAAACTACATACACAGCCAACTGCTTCATATTCATCTTTTGGGATAGTACCTGTTAGTCCCCATCTAACTGGAACATTTTTAAATGGACCACTTAATAAATTTCTTAAAACATCTGCTTTTGCTTTATGTACTTCGTCAACCATAATACATACAACATCATCTAAAAACTCATCTATTGGAAATGGAGTTTCTCCTGCTTTAGTTTTCTTTTCTAATACTGCTAAACTTTGCCAAGTACAAATTGTGTGCTGTTTATCATATTGTTTTCTATCCCCAAACAATACTCCAACATCTAATCCCATATTAATATAGTCTTTTTCTGTTTGTACTACTAAGTCTTTATTAGGAACAATAACAATAGTTCTGCCATACTCCTCACACTTTTGACTTAGTACTGCTGTAATAAGTGTTTTACCTGCTCCTGTGGCAATCTCTTGTACACTCTGTGGATTCTCTAGGAACTTGTTTATAACATCTACTTGATAGTCCCTTAATATAATAGGTTCTCCTCCTGCAGGATGTTTCTCAGGCCATTTAACATGATCATAACTTGTTTGTGCAACAGCATCAAAATTAAATTCCCATGCTTGTCGCATATCCTTAACTTCAATCTCATAGCCATCGCCAGTTACAATAGGTAACAGTTTATCTAATATATGAAAATATGTTCTGCCACCTATATCACAGAACCTCACGCATCCATCCCATCTGCCTAGTTTATATGCTGGCATATGATATGCATAAGGTAAAAAATACTTACAGGCATCTGAAATCTTACGTCTGGTCTTAACGTCAAGTCCTGTGAACCTGACGTTTACCTCGTCCTTAATTTCTAAAACACATTTTCCCATAGTTTATTATACTACCAATTGTACTGTAATGTCAAGTTAATTTGTCTACCTTGGTTGTCATAGTAAGGTAATATCTCTACTTCTTCATCAGTAATGTTATCAATCGCAAAGTTTAGATTCATACCATTAGTAAATCTTTTTGTAATATACACACTAAGTTTTGTAAGATCTTCTAAAAACTCTTGTCCTACTGGGAGAACATCGTAAGCACCAGGCTTTCTATCAAACTGTCCTGCATACTGAACTTTATAATTTACATCTTTAAACATTTGTTCCCATGTAATAACACCAACATACTCAGGTACTCTAGTTTGATCTGTGTCATTTACTTTTAAATCAATACTAAATGAATTCCACGTATTAGAAAATCTAATACCTTGTGTATCATATGAGCCTGAATTATTATATTTTGCATTATAATAAATTGTTTCATTTACTTGATCAGTTAAAAGATTTCCATCTACATCATATGTAGCAGGAGAAACTAATACTGTTTCTGAATATGATGACGTATATTCTATTGCTTCTTCAAATTCGTATTTAAAAATACTAATAGCACCAAACCCTATTTCATATCCAACTCCTTCCTCAGGAAGTAATTCATTATTTGGATCTACAAAGGCATCGCCATAAAGTTCATATAAGTTAGGCCTTCTATAACTAGTTCCTACATTAAAAAAGAACTGATCTTTTGCTATACCAAGTCTCATAGCATTTTGATCTTCGTTTCCGTATCTAATACCAAAGTTGTACTCTAATGCAAACTTGGCATTTATACTTAAAAAGGCACCGTAGTTATCTTGTTTTTGTTCCATGTATTGATCTTTGCTACCATCAACACCATAAGTGACATCTAATAAGTTAGATAATTTAACAGTATCGCCTGCTCTAAAAAAGTCTCTACTACTTTCATTTTGGTATGTACTAACACCTTCTGTAAAATATTCTGCTTTATCCTCTGATCTACCAATAGTAAAGAATTCGTTCCTAATACTTACAGTAAATCTTTCACCGTCCTGTAAGCAGTCGTTACTTTGTGACCAACTAGCAGTATAACAATTATCATAATCGTATGCATAATCTGTTGCATTTACATATAGTGTAAAGTCGCCTGCGTCTGCAATAATTTTTGCACTAGTATTTTCATAAGTATCTTCTTCTTCGTTATCGTTTCTAGCATGTTGCTTTACTGAAAAATCTGTAACTTGTATCCAGTTTGTAGGTGCTACTGACAGATATCTGTGAGATTGGTTTCCTAATCTTCCAGTTACACCTTTTTTAATTGTATCTGTAATTAAAACTGTACCACCTATACTGCCTGAGCCATACATTACACTATTGGCTCCACTAATTACTTTAACGTCTTCGCCTGATACAATATCATGTGCAAAGTCATACCAACCTGAACCAGGGGTATTTTGATGTATTCCGTTTTTATAAACTGCTGTATGAACTGATTGTGTTCCTCGTTCTCTATATAAAATATTACCGCCATAGCCTCCTGCTATATAGGCCACTTCTGGTATTAAAGTACTAATTAATTTAGTATCTGTAAGAGCATCTGTTTCTGTTTGTTTTACTTCTTGTGCAATAACAATTACCTCTTCAATATCTTCAGCAAGTGCAAATGCTGTCCATAAAGGTAAAGTAATAACTATTGCAATCTTTACAATATTATCGTATAGAAATTTTTCCATGATCTATTTCTCCTGTGATGACTGATCAAAGTCGTAATTTATAAGTACTAATTATACACTTAATATATATTTTGTCAAGTGTTTAATAAGAGAAACCCCCAAAAAATTGGGGGCTTCAAAGTGTTTAGAGTGGGAGGGTTCTAAACACCAGGGGGAGTATGCTTAAACATTTTTTTGTCTATGCATACAAGTTGACTCAGCCAATTGTTTCCAATTGTCGAAATCCATCTTGGCCAAGTCAGCAATTTTAAGTACCATTCTCAAACTAAGTTCCCTAAGTCTAGCACTCTTTAAGACCATAAAGTCTATAATTTCTTTTTCAAACTCTTTGCTAAAGCCATACTCTTTAAGCATGCCATCTCTAACAATTTGATTAATCCTTAAAAACTTATCGCTAGTAGAGTCCATACCCAAATCAATGTAGTGACATCTTGACATTAGTGCTTGTAAATGATCTTGTATTTTCTTACTTCTAACATTTTCAAAGTTTACATTAGTAATAAAAATTACGCCACCTTTAAATTCAAACCTATCAGGTATGTCTTCTCTACGAAGTGCTTGTGATTCTGCTTTCCAACTAATTGTTCTCTTTTTACCAGAGTCCAATACTGCTTTTAACATATTCAAACATACTTCATCAAATAATACTGTATCGCAGTCATCAAATACAAGTATGTCACCTTTTGACGAATTGTTAAATAATGTTTTGTACAAACCAATTGGTGTCATAGAGCCCTTAACAATTTCTGTTTTAACACCACCACCAAGTTTTGCCATTGCATCATACTCTTCAAGTATAGTTTCAACACCAAAACTTTTACCTACTCCTGGAGGGCCACTAACAATAAGTCCTCTAACAGTACCATTTGCTACAGCATCAGTCATTTGGTCTAATACCTCAAATCTCTTTTTAATCCTATCCATAGCCTGTTGAGTAGTTTCCTTTTTCTTAGGCTCTTTTTTAACTGGCATAAGTGCTTGATAGTCTTCTTTAGATGAGGGTTCAACACTAAGTGGTGAATCAACTAAAATCCTTACTCTTTTAGATTCAGGACCCATTAAAGCAGAACCATCTACCGTTACAAACGCACCTTTTTTACCAAAGGTTAATGGTTTTACTAGTGGAAAAATCGCATCTTTAATAGGTGCATTGCGATAGGTACCTTTTTTAATTTTAACAAAGTTTTTCATATAATGCCTCCCACGGCTTTATTTAAAATATACATTTATTATACTATATTTTTAAGTCTTGTCAACCCCTTTTTATACATATTTCGTAAATTAATGTTATTTTCTTCTACTTTTGTATAATTTTTAGTATAATAGTTCTCTATATAATAACTTCCTTCGCTAACAATGTCAACTATTTTTTCTATTTTATTTTCATATTCTAAACTGTCATAATCATATCCTAATAGGTCATCAAAAGTATGAAAGCCTAATTCTTTAAGATATTCTAAATGTCCTATTGGAGTTAAAGGTATGGGTATTTGCCCTGCTAAAAATGGTTTAACAGTTTTTTCAGTACATACTTGTTTGTCTATTTCTGATTCTGTATATATGTGAGCATAAGTATTATTAAATGCTGTATGGCTTACAGAAAATGTATCAAAGGATAAGTTTTTATCATCTAATGCTTTTGCATAAGGATCTTGCTCATACTTAAAAGGTAAACAATCTATATAATTTTGATAATGTTTTAGATGCTGTAACTTTTTATTTGCTTCATTTAAAAAATTTTCTTCTCCCTTACTTTGTGAGAATAAAATATCATCTAATAATTTATTTTCCCACAACTTATACCCTAAGTGAATTCTAAAATACTTTGGAAAATGATTCAAAAAACTATACGAGTAATCTCTTTTGCCAGTATTTTCTATAGGTTGATATTTAAAATTATTAAAATAAACTAATCCTATTTCATATATGTTATCAGAATGTTTTTTTGCATCATACCCTATAGTTTGTATTATAAAGAATGTATCTTGCTTACTTTTTAAAAAATTAATTATATCGTCATATGTTTCAGAAGATAGTAAGTTTGGCCATGTGTCTGTATTCCCCAATACAAAACTTTCTACACCCTGATCTATAAAATATTCTATTCTTTCTTTTATTGTTTCTAATAATAAACTTGATACGCCTAAATTTATTGACGTATCTAAATTTCTATCACAACATAGTAATAAGTCTGTTGCTACAGGATCTAGTACACTGGCTTCCACATATTCTTGTGGAATGGTACTATTGCTTAACATTATATTTTCCTTATAACGATTACACCATATAAATCCATAACAAATTCTTCGCAACCTATTCTATCTATAACATCTTTTACTAGGTCAATCATTCGCTGACTGTTACCGCAAATAATAGTAAGTGGTAATTGGTTTTGGTTAAGTAGTATAAAATTTTCTACTTTAAGATCTACTTCGTGATGTCTAACACCGTGTAAATCTAATTTCATTAATCTATTACAATGTCTTCCATACCAGCAGTTCTAAGTCTAGTGATATGTCCTATTTGCCATTGCTTTGTATCTAAGCCTTTCATTATTCCTAAATACTTATTTCTCAATAGACTAAATTGGTTAGTTAGGTGTGTTAGGTCTATTACTGATTGTTCACCATCAACAAACTTATCTGCATCTCTGCTTGATAATGTTCTATTATAGTTTTCTAAATATTTACGAAATACTACAGAACGTTCCTTGCGAAGTTCTATATTTAAATGTTCCAATATTGCTTCAATCTCTTGAAGTTGGTTAAATCGAAACTCAGTAAGACCGGGCAGGGAGGCACTGGCCTTTTCCAGGCTCCCTTTGATCTTGACTTCCCATCTTGCTTCATCTAATTCCTTTTGGTAATATTCGATTGCCGGAACTATATTACCTAAGTCTTGTACAATGTTGTTATAATGGGTAGCCATAAATTAATCCCAATCCTCATCTTCATCATCTTCCAACCCAATGTCAAAGTGGCTGATTAATGCGGCTTTCATAATAGAATCGAACTCATTAGCATTTTCTTCTGCTTCTGAAATATCAACATGATCTTCAAAAGATCTAAGTAGTTCTTCTGCTACATGAAGCCTTTCTTTTGCAGGGACAAACGATTTAATCGTGTCCCATGCATCTAATAGTAATGCTACCTCAGGACTCATCTGTGTAATCCTCCATATCTGGCTCTAGAATCTCAGGATCAATATCTTCTACAACATCATCTTGTGCCATAGGATTTTGTCCCCATTCATCTAAAATTACTTGAAGTTTTTCATTAGTCCAGCCTTTCCTGAACTCTTTTATTTCTTCACCTGTTACAGGAGAAACATAAGAAAGTTTATTACCTACTTTAGTAAGTATCTCTTTTGCTTCTAACATTTCTACCATACCACTATAAGGGTCCATTCCTGTTTCATATGGAATCTTAATCTGTACACCTTCAAAAGGTTTACTATATCTAGACTTCATTACTTTACAGGCGGCTCTTATACCTTGTACTGTGGAAACTTTATTTCCTGCTTCGTCCTCTTTTAGTTTAAGTTTTTTAATTGCTACAACAATACTTGATGCATATATAAAACCTTGTCCGCCTGAGATTTTATCATCAGGGTCAAACATGTCTTGCGATGCATAAGTGTGGTTTGTTGCTACAATTCCAATTGGAAAGGGTGCTATTTGGTTAACTGTGTTTCTAACTAAAGACGCCAATGCCTTTGGTTTTCTACCCATATCACCTTTCATATCACCTTTCTCAAATTGTGTTACGTCAGTAGGCGTTAATAACATTCCTAAACTATCTATAACAAATAATAACTTAGGCATATCTTCATATGCCATATCGCCATAATTATTTTTATAGTCTTTCATAAATTCACTTATTGCTTTAGCAACATCGTCAATCATTGAAACACTAATTTTTAATAGTTTTTCTGGTGATGTATCAACATCTAATGCCTGTAGCCATTGTTCATCCAATGCGTTCTCAGAGTCAAATAATACTACTTGACATCCTTGATCTTGTGCATTTTTAACAATGTTGCCAGAACATATAAACGATTTACCAGAACCTGATTCACCAGCAAACACACTAACTTTACCTAGTGGGATACCTCCATTGAAGTCCCCACTTATTAGGTAGTCTAATGTTTTGTTACCAGTGCTGATCCAATCCTTTGGGTCATGGAAACCAGCACTAATTCCACTAATGCTTTTAGTTAAACCGGTTCTGAACTTTGTTAAGTCAAATGGTTTTTGCATGATTACTCCTTAACTTGATTGTCTGTTTCTAATCATATTAAGAATGTCATCTGCTGACTTCTTGCCTGCATCTCCTTCTGCTGGAGCACTTGCAACGGGTTCAGCCGCTGGTGCTGGAGCAGGAGTTTCTACTGCTGGTGCAGTTGTTTCCGCTACTGCTGGTGCAGGTGCTGTTACAGGTGCCACACTCTCTGTTGCAGTTGCTTGTACAGTTTGAGCTGGTGCAACTGTTGATTGTGTGCTACTTCCTGTATCAAGTCCGTAGGGTTTGTAAAAGTCACCCCACTTTGCAGGGTCATAAAGTTCCCCGTCTACACTTGCCGCAAACATTTCGGAAATTGCTTGTACTCCCTCAGCACTTGGTTTTGCTGGAAGGAAGTCGTTTAAGTTATACAAACCATGTGTATCAATTGCCGCTAAGTTTTCTTCAGTAAGAGCACTTTCTTTTCTTGCCCACTTACTTGTAGAATAGTCTGCATATTGACCTTTGGTTGTTTTGGATAATCTAAAATCAGTACCTGCAACATAGTCTGTTGGAAGGTTTTCCATCTCTGGGTCCATAAGTGCTGATTTGATTATGTTAAATATTTGAGGACCAATTACAAATCTTCTAATTGGATTCTCTGGTGAAGTCTCATCTAAAGGATTTTCATTTACAAACCCTTGGAAAATGTAACTTCTTTTTTTCCAATATTTACGACCCATATCTTCTAAAGAAGGATCTTTGAACCAAGGTCTTACCTCAGTTAATATTGGACATGTCTCATTCCACATTTCCATACAAGGAACTTGTACAGTAACTGGCCTTGCGTCTCCGCCTGCCACTCCTGGAAATGTTAGTCTGATCATTTGTCGTTCTACCCAAAAGAACGTGTTGTTTGGATCACTATCAGGCAAAAACCTCATCACTGCTGATGTGCCTTCGTCTATGTTCCAAAATGGGTATATTGCGTTATCGCCTTGAGCTTTTGAACCACCGCCTGGTTTAGATTCCATTGATTGTAGTTTTGCTCTGATTTCTGCTAAAGATGCCATGTTTTTCTCCTATATGCCATGTTTCGCTGTATCTTCTGTATTTAGGATACAACTGTTTTTTTATTATAATGCCTCGATGCAAAAAAGTCAAGTACTTTTTTACAACTATTGGAAAATTAAATTACTTTATTCTTCCAACAAATTTATTTATCTTTATAACGTAATATTATATGATAAACTGGTCTAAAAATGCTTCATATGACTCTGTTGCTGTCATAGGAGCAGTTTGTACATTGTGCTGACCTGCACTTAGTAGACTACTTTTAATTGCACCATACTCGAATTGGCTCAGTTGTCCACCAGCATTTAGTTTACTACTAATGCTATGTAAATAGTTTCCAAGTTTTTCGTCCTTTGCATTAAACCCTAATCTACTAACTTGATGTCCAAGTTTAGCATGAGGTGTGTCAAATTCCATTAACTCGTCTTCTTTAAGTTGATCTTTAATATTTTCAAACGTTTCTTTTGCTATTGCGTTTGTAATGTAACTTTCAAAAGCATGTCTTTTACTAGCCATTACTTTTAAATTATCTAATACATTTGCAACTTTGTCATCAAAATGTGTTTCTGTAAATTTACTTTCTAAATCTAAATCGTCTTGTAATAATTCTACATTATTATAATTTGTAACTGTTTCTACTGCATTTGCATAAGACTTAACACCACTTAATCTTTTTAAGTTTGTTTTAATATCATTAATATTTTCTACTGCTAATGTCACAAACTCTTCATTGGTTTCGTTAACCAAGTTAGCCTTTCTTACATATCTAACAAATTCTCTAAGTTTGCCATAGTCTTTTGACATTTCTGTAATTGCTTCGCCTATTTCGTCAAAAGTTTCTCCACCATTGTGTAGATGTCTTGCCATTGCTCTTGCGGCTTGTAAATTATTTTCTGCCATTTTAAACTTTTCTTCACCACGTTGTATTAAAATACTGTGAATATTTCTGCTTCTAGCACCACGTACTTCTTCGTTTACATCTTTATTGTGTCTAACAATAATTTTAACATTGTCTGCTAGTGGTTGATAACTGGACTTTCTGCTACCAGTCATTTTACCTAAACTGGCTTCGTTAACAGATTTCTTATTATATTCCTTAGTACCACCAAAATAGCCATCATCCTTGGCTTCACCATCACAAGTTTTACAAGATTTAGAACTTGAAGAGTCGCCATCTTTAAAACCTGTACCTTTACAGTCTACACAATCTTCCTCTTTCTTTTCTGGTATTGCTTGTAATCCTGATAGTTTTCTAATAGTATTAATTTCTTCCATAACATCTGCCATGTCCGTCTCCGCATTTCTTTTGATATCTACTTTTTCGCCTTTAGGTTTAATTTTTTTGTCAAATATTTTGTAGTCAAAACTCATTAAATAATCTTGTGCAAGTTCTTTTAACATATCTCTTACAGGACTTTCACTTAAATCCTGACTTGTTGCTAATAGTAATGCTTTTTCTTTAATATCTAATCTAGCAAGTAAGTTAGGTTCTGCTACAGCAAACCGTGTTGCTTCTTTTGGATTAATAACTTGATTACCGTCTTTATCAAAACTTCTTACTTCAAATCCAAAGCCTTTTAAGACATTAAAAGTTTTTTCTGCTACTGTTTCTATATTAATTGACATAATACTATTTATCTATTTGATTGTTTTCAAAGTAATTGTTAATGTTGTCAAGTATAGTATCTTCTTCTAGATGCAATTTAAAGGTATTGTAATTGTGTATTAAAACATCTTTCATATCGTAAATAATATCTACCCATTGCTCATCAGAATACTCAGTCAATTCTTTGTATAACCTACATAATTCGTTCATTCGTGCTTCATTATCAGTTATGCCGTCGTATTCTTCTGACCACCATTTATCAAAAGTTTTAAATCCCTTATCTTTTAATAATTGTAAGGAGCCAGGTGTTGCACAATATACAAATGGTTTAACATTTTTAAAAGACTGAGATGCCTTTTCTGTTAAAATAACAGGTCCGTTTTCTATAAATCTTGTTTCTGTACTAAAATCAACATAGGAGTTTGTTGCAAGAGTTTGGTAACGTTCAAATGCTCCACTCCAATTACCTTCTTGTGGATTTAAATCTGTATTAAAAGGAAGTAAATGCTCAAACGGATATGTTTTTGTTGTGTACCGTCTTAATTCTTCTACAGTACAGGCAAGTGTATGATGATTACTTTTAAGTAAATTGTTTTGAAAAGCATAATTAAATAAATTTAATCTATGTTCTCTTGGTTTGTTATTAAGACATAATATTTTAAATTGTCTTTTAGTATGAGATTTAATTTGTTTAATTTTATCATCTAAAATATTAGGATTATAAGAAACCTTAGAGTAAAACAAATAATGTATAGGGATATATGTAAAGTCTAAAGAATTTATATTATAATAATATCCTAATACTATAAACCTTTCTTTACTTAAATTATATTTTTTAATTGTATTAATTAGAATCTTATGGAAAAATAAATCATTTTTTTGTGTACTACTTACATCAGGTAGTAAATCATCTATAATTGTATCTATAACAATATTGTAATTGCTATCATTAACAATATGATCGGGTATTGTAAAATAAAAATTTTCTGTTACTATGTTCTCTATGATAAGTTCATTACTAAATTGTATGTGATAAATTAACTTGTCTATGTTTTTGAAAAAATCATATCTATTAAATATACCACTCTCAATAGCATATTTTTTATAAGAGTCTTCTGAAGTAAATGCTAATGGAAGATGTTTATGCCTATATGTTTTAATAATGTCTTCTTGGGAATATCCGTTAGGAATAGTTATATCTTTTCCTTTAAAGTTAAAAGTTGCCATTAGATAAGTGGCATAGGTTGATCCCAGTCGTCGTCATCATCTGAATTAAAGTCGTCCCAACCAAGACCACTATTTACAGCATTGTAAACATCATCTTCAAAGGTGCTTATAAAATCTATCATTCTAAGTCCTAAAGTAAGACTCATAACTAAATCGTCTGATTGTCCAGGCTTTGCTTTAAAGGTATTTGCTGTGGATACAAAGTTTTTTAACTCACTCATTAACATTTTACTGCCTAGTTTTATCTTATCATGTTCTATTAATCGTTTAAGATTTAAACAAGACTCTATCTTTGTTTTATGTGTTGTATAATAACCTCTGCGACCTTTCTTTCCTTGTACTTTCTTTGGTTCATGTAGCATTTCTCCAGGGAAATTTTCCTCCCCAGTATCTCTAATTACTACTAATGCCGCCTCTCCAATAGCATTGTTTTCCACACTCCAATAAATTTGTGGTGCACCTTGGTCTTTTATATATTGCATTACTTCCATACAGACCTTTATCTGCCCTTCTATAGGAGTTTTATTGTGGCACCACTCTGCTACTTGTACCATACTAGGAAGTTCCATAACCTGTATTGCGGCATTGTCTCCGCCTGTACCAGTACTTGGATCTAGTGATAATACATAAATTCCCTCTGGTGTTGGATGTTTATACCATCTGACTTGTCCACTTTTAAGTATAGGTTCTTTACCATTCATTTCTAATAACTTTAATGGATCTATTAATGTTTCATCATATATTACAAATTCACATTCGTGTTCACGTTTAAAACGTTCTTCGCCAATTCTTCCTCTTTCTTCTGTTGCCCATATGGCATCTCTATCTGGGTGCTGGTCCCAGATTGCTAACATAGGCTTAAATCCATTTACACCTACATCTTGCTCATTACCATGTTCATCAAAAAGTTTATTTGCTTGATTCCATATCATAGCAAATGTGTCTTCATCACTATTAGGTGTTGATGTAATAATACATTTACCACCAGTTGCCAATGTAGGCGATAAAGAAGTCCAGAATTCACTCGCAATTCGTTGTGGTACAAATGCAAACTCATCTAAGTATACTAATGTAAGTGACATACCCCTACCAGTATTTTCTGTTGTTGTACTTGCTACTATTCTACTTCCATTATCAAACGACATAGAACCTTTATTGTATTCTGTTACACCGGCTCTAATATGATCTGGTACACTTTCGTATGCGTATCTAATACGTTGCATAATTTCCTGAGCACCTGCTTGTTTGTGAGCCGCAACTAATATTGTACTATCAGGCTTAAACATAGCATACCACAGCAAGTATCCTGCGGCTACAGTAGTTTTACCCATCTGTCTACCCAGCATGTTTATACTGTATCTGTAATTATTATAG
>Ga0098046_1000101_pt1 | contig 32830 bp, 50 predicted proteins | sample 11BtaG_FD_77067 | JGI IMG/M metagenome (GOLD analysis project Ga0098046, IMG submission 77067) | Marine viral communities from the Subarctic Pacific Ocean - 11B_ETSP_OMZ_AT15265_CsCl metaG | ecosystem: Environmental > Aquatic > Marine > Oceanic | place: Pacific Ocean | collected 2015-01-16
TAAACAAAAAAAAGAAGCCCCTTGAGAATCCAAATCCGGATTCCCAAAGGATTTTTCGTAATTCCGCCAAAAGAATAACTTCAACGAAGCCATTCTTTGTATCTTCTGAAACAATCATAACAAAACTTTGGTTCTGTTATGTCGCTGTATCTAGCACCTGTAATAAGATTCCATTCCGGTGCATGAGTTGCTTTATTATCACATTCACAACAAGTTCCATCTGTTTTTTCAACCATATTATTTTTCCTCCTGTATCTCTACATTATCTCGGAGTAGTAGTCAGTATATATACTTATTGATTGAGCAATTTCTATTAATATTATAGTAATTATTAACACTAGTGTATATAAAAAGAAAAAAGAAAACAGAATCCAAATCCAAATCCAAATATTATAACCTCCCTCTCAAGTTTTGCGAGTGTTTGACTTGAGAGAGAGTTGAGATGTGTAAGACCATCTCTAAAACTTAATCTTCTAAGTTAAGCAGTTTGAGAGCATCTTCAAAAGAGTCTCCCCAATGCTTAGCCCGACCAATAATATCAAGTGCATCTTGGTCGTTTAGAATATCGTGCATTAATGCTACTCTACCTTTACCTAGAACACCGCCCATTGTAGCAGTAGAGAAAGAGCATACTAAAGCAGCCTCTAACAATTTAATACAAGACTCACTACTATGTGTTCCTCTATTACCTAGAATTAATTCATTCCATTCATTGACTATCGCTTTACTTTTTGCACTTAGTTTCCTTTTTACATCTGTCATAATTTATCACCTCCTGTTCTGACAGCCTTTGAGATGACTATTAGACTATAAAGGCTATGATGTGCTATTCTATATTAATAACTATCAAACATCTACATATTATTATTACCTATATTAGAAAAAAAGAAAAAGAAAAAGAAGGTTTAAATCCAAATCCAATTATTATTTAACACTAGTGTGTGTATTACAAAAAAAGAAAGGTATTTCAAAATCCAAATCCAATTATTTTTTTTTGACTCCTGCCCCATATAGAGGCAGGAGTTTTATGTCATTCTCTTAGATTTGTAATTTACAAATCAAAGGATTCTAGTAAATAACTAACTTTTTCTTCGGAAGTCATATTGTTCATAACTTTTCTTTGTGCTAATATTTTTTGAAGTAATGCTTCTTTTTCTGCTTCTGCTTCTGCATCATAATTAACTTCTGATAGCATTTCATCGTCAAAGTCTTTTATGCTGTCTAAATAGCCATAATTAGGCATAGATACTGTACTTCCTTCATGGTATTTCTCATATGCGTAATATGCTTCTTCAGATGTCGCCACAATTGCTTCAATATTACCGTTTTTGAATGTTATTTCGCCCCAATATAAGTCATATTTTTTATCTGTCATTTTTTCGCCGCCTCCTATTACATTTTCTGAGACAAGACGTTAGTACTTAATACTTTTGATAATGGAGTCTTGACAATATAAGAGGCCCGTAGGGCGGAAAGACTATAAGCCTACATCTCATATCATAGCCCCCAAGTACACTTTTTCGTGGTACATAGTGAGAATACTACATAGTTAAGACTATAAGCCTACATCCCATGTCATAACCCCCCGATAACTTCTTTTGTGGGAAGAGTAATACACTCTTGTGTGAAAAAACAAAAAAGAAAAAAGAATCCAAAATCCAAATCCAATTTTTTATACTAGGGGGTATATACCCCCCTAGTTTTTACGTCTCCTTTTTCTTAGGGCTTAATATTCTGCGTTGATAGCATCCCATTCTTCATCGGTCATATATAGACGGTCTGTACGACCTGCCATATAGTTAATGACCCAAAGGGTAGGTGCTTCTTCGCCTAGGCTGTATAGTGTCTCTAAGACACCTGTCATAAATGAGTCTAGTTCTTTTTCACTAGCCCCACTTACATACAATGCTCGCATTCGTTCTTCAATATATTCTTTCATGGTGTTTGCCTCCATGACCATGCTAGCAGGGGTTAGTATATATACTTATGGTTTTAGTAATCTTGAATATGAATAGGAAACCCGTAGGGCAAAACCTTTATAGGCTTACTGTGGTACGTTGAGTATGATTAAGATAGGCCGAAGAGAGATACAAGTTGTAGTATATTGAAAACAAGAATGTAAAGAATAAAAACCCAAATATGAAGAGGGGGGCCGTTGCAGCGACCCCGCCTCAACATAATATGGTGGCAACTTATAGATTTTGTAAATATTCCTCAAATATTTTTAGTACTTCGTTATTGTGAGCATCTAATAACTCATTCAATTCTCTTATTTCTTTTTCGGTGTTTTTAATCTTCTCTTGTAGGCCGGTTCTGTCCATGTATCTTCATAGATGGGTACGGTATATATACTTATGGTTTAGTCTTTCAGCATACCCCTTGAGACTAATTCCCATCCGTTTTCATCTAAAGCCTCTATAAAAATAGTCCTGTTAAATCTAGGGTTGTCGGCTGATAAATGCTGTATAAAATTAGTTATTATCTCATGGTAAAAGGATTTGACATTCTCATCAAATCCAACCAACCCCTTCGGTCGGCTTGTCGCTGTTAGGCATTCAACTATCATTTCATAATCACTTCTTGTTAAGGTCATATATCTCGGACTGTATGCCGGTATATATACTTATGGTTTTAGTAATCTTGGGCTTATTTCTTATGCAGGCAGGCAAAAAAAGAAAAAAGTTTAAAATCCAAAAATCCAAAAAAGATTCAAGACCCAAAATCCAAAAATTACACACTTGTGTATATATACAAAAGACAAAGCGTACGCCTTGAATCCAAATCCAAAATTATAATTTTTGTGGGGTGTAAGACCCCCAAGTTTTAGATTTAATATTCTAATATTTCACCCGTCTTAGTGCATCGGCATTTCATTATTGACCAATCGAATATTGAAATCTGATTATATTTTTTTCCTAATTCTAAAGCCGCGTCTAAATCTTGAACCCATGTTGAAGCATCAACGTGAATTTGCTCTTTTTTATCTTCCCATATTCCGCCGAATAAATTAAGCGGCGTACCTTGGTAAAAGTTGCGAGGGATGAAATTATTTAGGCTGTTAGCATTCATTGAGAATGATTTGAGCGTGTTAAATTGTTCATCGGACATGGCTAAGTCGAATAATATTGAGTGGCCGCTATCGCATGAAATTAAAACTTCACTTTCACAAGCCGAAAATATATTTCCTATAACTTCCATTTGTTCGTCGATGCCTAACATCTTTATGACGTAGGCTTGAACTTCATCGAATAAGAAGAATGTTGGTCTTTCTAAGTAGACCCCCACTTGATAACCCTCGCTAAACGAAAGGCGTTCGTTGTTATGCATTAGATAAGTGCCGTCTATCTCCATGACCCTTCTAAGGAGCATTTGCTTAAGAAGGTTTTGGTTTTATATAATATTTTGAAATCAACCGGAAAATCAACGAAAAAAAAAGAAAAAAGAGAAAATCCAAAAAATAATGAAAATCCAAAATCCAAATGAGAATCCAAAATCTAAAAGATTATAAACCCCCATCTCATCTCATAAACGGGGTTGGGTACGACATAACACACACACACTAGTGTGTATATACAAAAATAAAAACCTGTGCCTGAATCCAAATCCAAATCTGCTTATATACTTATGGGTGTAGCATTCTCACTTGATTTGTGAATGTAGTATAACAAAGTATATATACCGCCATCTCATCTTAGACGCGGGGTGGACTGCAATCTTCTACCAACCACGTTATTATTATTCGTGTCTAAGACGGGCTGCGGGCTTATAGTCTTTGCGAGGTGGTCATCTCTCGACGCTTGTGATACACGATTCATAATGATTATAAACCCCCATCTCATCTCAGATTAGGTTAAGTCATAGCGGGTATTGAATAATCGTAAAGGCAGGTTTGTATTAGGGTTAAAGTAAATGCGATTCTATCTCTATTATACAGGCAAGTCAATCAACAGATTTCTACTTTGACGCTTGTGATGCGTACATAGCAACCTTTTTACGTGTGGGTGTCCTCAGAGGCCTTGATAGGTATGTTAGAGGGTCAATATCATAGGCGACTTATTTCAACCCGAACAATAACCCCATCAATCGAGGTTACTTTTCCCATAACTATAAGTACCGAACCCGTCTACCATAGATTAATGAGAACCGAACACCCCTCAACAACAGGATGCATAAACGACACGAAGCAATATCATCATTTGATGACTCAAGGACTAATTAGCGAACAAGAATACGGGGTTTGCTTTTCTTATGTTTTATGGAAGTGGTTTTAGAATGACGTACACGGTAGCGATAACAGAAGAAGGCGAACAAGGTGGATATATACACAAAGCAGGCAATTTACTAGGTGTAATTGAATTGCTTCGTAATCATATAGCATATACAACGGGAGACATGGTGGAGATTCCCGAATTAGCACATAAATACGGCAAATATACGACTAGTTATGACTATGTTGATGATGTAACGGAGGCACTAGAATGAGCGATATTTTAGCACGAATCGAGGCTAAGAAGGCCGATATGGAAACGGCTCGAAATAACATGGCTCTAGGCATCAAATATTCATCTAGGTCACTAGGAGGCCACACTACTCAATATCGAAAATTAATGAGAGAAGCAGGTCTTGAAATCGTAGTTATTTCTACGCCAAAAGTAACCCCTCAAATCAGCAAGCCATGCCGATATAAAGCCTGCAAAGGTCGTGACCACAAGGCTCACGGTGAGAAGTGTCCTATTGCATCAGCAAGGGGTAAAACAGGCGGCCAAAATGGTGAGGGTGAAGTCAAGGCAAGAGTCGGTTCATCCAATGGCCGATTTACAGGATTCCGTGAATGTGGTTGCCCTCAAAGGCAACACCTTCCAACCTGCCACAAAGCCGGATTATCAGCCGCTAAAATTGCCCTCATCAATGAGGCTGTTAGTATTAAGAAAATAATAAATATCAACCCGATTACGTGGAGATATTCAGCCGATTGTATCACTACCGAGGCAGTTAGTTTTATGCTAAAAGGAATTGCAGGGGTATGCTCAGGCTGTAAGATTGAGATGCCTGCTATCAAGGCATCAAAGGTTCACAAGAACGATATTAGAGAGGCTAAGATGCGAGTAATATGCGACGCTTGCGATACACAATAAATAGATTTAAGAGAAAAGGATAAGGAGAGAGATATATGACACGAACAAGACACGGCAGACACGGAGAAATATGCAAGAGACAAAACGGAAGAATAATGATGACTGTAAGACCGACACCATCGGTTTTAGATGATACAGATATAGCCATGTTTATAGGTTATATTTGTGATGTAGGTAGAGAGTATCAATATAATGCTGAAAACCCTTCACATCCAACGTATGAAGAGGCTAAACAAGCAATACACGATTGGGAATATAATACAGGTACTATCACACCTTTGACAAAGAAATTGGTTATGGGTTATCTAACACGTAATTATTACTTAGCACTATTTGAAGAAGATACCGATGCGTTTGATTCTTATGATGAAGATTGTGGGGTATGTCAAGCATTACTAGAAAGAGTACATCAGATATTCCCTTCTTTTGTGGTAGAGGAAGATGACGCTTGTGAGGCGGAATAAGATAGGTTTAAGAGCAAAGTACGTTTAGAGACAAATACAAGGAGAGAGAACAATGATATATACAAGAGTAGGAAAATACGGAATGATAGACGCATTTAGAAAATACGGGCGATTGAAAACTAGTGAGACGCATGGTAATTTTACCGCAGAAGCGATTGAAGAGTTATTCGAGTATTATGATGGGTTAGATGGAAATAAAGATAGGCCCCATTATGAATTAGATGTTATAGGTATTTGCTGCGAGTGGACTCAATACGATGACATAGACGAAGTAAAAGAGACGTACCTAGATGTATTATTGCACCTAGATACAAACCAAGAGACATACGATTCTGACGATGTTTTTGAGTACCTAGAAGATAACACTTATCACATCGTTTTAGATGATGATTCAATACTAGTGAGGGATTTTTGAATGCGTCGTAGACAGGTATGGGTTTTTGAAAATGGCCGAGGCTATCTTCAATTTTTAGAAGAGCCAGTAAATGATGTAAATGATAGAATCAATAGCCCCATTGATACACCTTTAATTAGGGCTAAAACTAACTATTCAAAAGCGAAATATCAACACACGACGCTTGAGAGGCACGAAGCGACACCTTTAAGAGTGGAAGCATCGAGGACAATTCACCCAACAAACAGGGAGGAACAATAACATGACAATGAGAAACATGATGGCGGCAATTGGCCGCTTTGGAAATGACGCACAAGGAACGACTGCCGAAGAAGTCTTGGCTAATGCCGGACTTAACTTCGATGTGGCAATAGAGCCACTATATACATCGAAAGGTAAGCCGATTAGGTCTAAGTTTAATCGGGTCTTTAGAAAGGATAATGACATGACATTAGGCGTTGTAGGTAAAACGTATGTACCAATGCAAAATGATAGATTATTAGGTATAGCCACCGACTTAGTTAAGAACGGTGATATTGATTGGGATAGAATAGGAATGGTAGGAGAAGGTGAGAAATTATTCGCTTCTTTCAAACTACGTGAAGGATTTACTATACAAGGATGGGATGACGTAAATCAATACATCTACCTTACCAATACCCATGATGGTTCGGGCGGTATTAGGGTTATCCCTAGCAACGTAATTATCGGATGCTCTAACCAATTCAGTCATCTAATGGCAGGTATCAAGAGACTAGGTATCGACCCTAAGAAATTAGTAATTCGCCACTCAGCAAAACAAGAGGATAGAGTAGCGGAATTAGTAGAGGCATTGAAGATTGTAGATATGCTCAACCAACAATTCGTCTTAGACGCTCAAGAATTAGTCAACATTGAAATGACTCAAGAAGATAGAGTTTCTTTCTACCTAGATACTTTTGGGATAAAACAAAATGAAGAGTTAGTTGATGCGGCTAACCCTCTAGGATTGACTACAAGAGGCAACAACACACTAGACAGATTACTAGAAGTTGAAGCACACCCTACCAACAACCACAACGGCAACGGTAGAAGTGCCTTCGCTGCCTTCAACACGGCAACGTACTACATAGACCACGAATGGACATTTGACCGTAAAGGTGAAAAGTCTAACGATAAAAGAGTTGAGTCGGCAATCATGGGTACAGGCTCAAGAATGAAGGCTAAGGCGTGGGAGTCTCTAGTAGGAGATTATCTATAAGCATAAACTCAAGCGAGGTAGGCGAGGCAACACGTATGGGGTTGTCCAAACCATTATCCAAGCACCTGAAAAATTGGAATGCGAGCCGTTGGAAAGCCTACTACGCTTGAGAAGCATACTACTACAACCTTAAAAGTAAAGTCGGAGTCGGAGTACCATGAGATACAATAAAATGTCATGCAAAGAGTCCGGTTGTCCTAGAGTTATAGGCGAACAAAAATGTAGATTATGTGGTAGAAATTATGGAACAGGAAGGAGTGAGGAAGAGTGAATATTTTTATCCTAAATGAAAACCCCGAATTAGCAGCAAGAGATTACTGTAACAAACATCTACCTAAGATGTGTGTAGAAATGTTACAGATGTTAGGTAGTGCCGTGATTAGACACGGTGCAACGCCCGACATGATGCCACTTACTAAAAAACAAACGCCTCTCAAGGGGGGTTATCATAACCATCCTTGTACCCGATGGGTAGGCGACAGTAGCGATAATTACGTTTGGACTGTACGACACGCATTAGAAATATGCAAAGAATACACAGACAAGTATGACAAAATACATTTTTGTGAGGCAGGTATTCGACACCTTAGTAATATGGTAAAACTAATTCCCGAAGGCAATCGTACACACTTTGCTCTCGCTATGCCCGATGAATATAGACCCGATTATATGACTGCTGTAAGTAAGCCCTTTGCTGTAATAACAGACAACGAAAAAGGTATTATCAGCCACGCAAGAGGCGAGGAAGCGATACAGGCTTACAGGCGTTATTATCACAGTAAAGAGTTTGCTGTATGGGATGGTCGAAAAGTGCCTCATTGGTGGGGTGGTTTTCAATGAGAGACGATGACTTCTCACAAACTATTATGTTAATAGTATTATCATTAATATGTATATTCGTGGGGATATTATTATGAGTAGTTTTTTCTTAAATAAAACTCAAGATGGGGGGGCGGCTATATTTTCCTCCTTTTTCAATAGCCGTCGCCCTCTCACACGCTTGCGTAGCGTAGTGAAAGACCTTATAAAAAAAGACATGGAGGCCTATATATGAGACATACAGACATAACGACTCACGGCATAAAAGAGATACGAATAGCGGCAGTCAATCCCGACCTACCCAATTTAGTGAAGATTCATATAATGGACAACGAAGGTAGAAAAAGTAAAGTCTGTTTATTCTTTGAAGATAAAATTAACATTGGTTTAGATGCTGAATTACCTATCAAGTGGGTAGGTAATATGACTACTCTAGGTGATACAGTAGTACGTGGTGAAAGCGTAAATTGGAGATTGGAGGATGAGGAAGAATGAGTAGTTATAGATGCCCTTATTGCCAATTAATCAGATATGATAGAGGACAAAGATATGTTCAAGCGTTTTGTATAGGAATAAAAGAATGTAGGAAGAATCACGAAGCGGGTATGGTATATTCGCTTTCAACAGGATGGGTGATAGAATGAATGAACATACATGGGAAAAACTAGATGCTGATATGCGAAGCGAAATGTCCGAGCAATACATACAAGAGAGATGCCCGCATGAGGATTTGTATGTAAATGAAATAACGGTAAAAATACAGTCAAGACCTGTTGGTGATTTAGATAATTGGCAAAAATACTTAGGCAAACATGGTACAGAAATGTTTGAATTGTATGCCGAAGTAGTATGTGAAAAGTGTGGTGCTAGTCAAGAGCAATACATAGACATAGAAACAATGTTGGAGACAAAAACATGGGAGTGGGAAGAATGAAGCAGTCAGAAGTGAATAAAATTGTAGCCCAACATTATCAAAGTTTTCTTTTAGGGAAAGAGTATGATGTAGTTCAAGATTCATGGCGTGGTTTTTTACTTCATGTTAATCAGATAATAAAGGAGTTGAGTGAAAATGGGCAGTAGACGACCACGCAAACAAATGCTTGACTTCTGTTATAGATACATACAGGACAACGGTATTCAAACAAGTAAAGAGTTACTATCAGCCTATGAGAAACAAGATTGTAGTACAAAGAAAACAGGTCATTGTAGTATCAAAGAGTTGAGTATGACATTATCTAAAAACAAACTTTTCTTTAGGACAAAAGAAAGTTTTGGAGTAGACCATAATAAAAATAAGATTTACAAATATGACATACGTGATGTTAATGAAGTAGCCCGCAAGTTAGCGTCATTAACTCATATGCAGACCGAACCAAAACATTTCCCTAGAGTTCTGAAAGACGCATACGACGCTTGTGTGGCGGAACAGAAGTCTTTAAGTGTGATGGGCGAGTCGGTAGGAATAAGGGAGTGAAGCAGAATGCCAAACAAACAACAGAATAACGCAAGAAAATACAGATACAATATGAAATACAAAGTCCGTAAGACAAACAAAGGAGTTGAAGAAGAATGAATAAAGAAGAAATAAGAATAAAAAATAGAGAATTAAGAACGAATGCCCCCATACCGGAAGGTGTAGAAGATATTAGAGGTATAACCTTTAGAAACATACACAACCTTGTTGATATGACAATTGTAAGTAGTTGGGTTGGGGATGAAGGCGTAGTCCTATGGACTTCCGATGCCGGAGAAATATACTCGACTAGAAATATTAAAGCACATTGGTTAAAGGTAGGTGTGGTAGAATGAATAGTTTAGAATTAAGCCATATAGCGAACCTTGTATGGTATATAAATGGGCAAGAGCCTCTTAATGGTGATGATATAGAAGATATAATGAGAGCCTTAAAAGAATGGAATGGAGATGAGTAAGATGAGTACAATTAAGATAAGAGTAAAAATAGAGATTTATGAAGAAATAGAGATTGACGTAGATGATTTGATGCAACAAAGTATTGAAGATTACATGGATTATGTAAGAGATAACCCACAAGATTATGTGGACATAGATAGGGGTTTAGAATGGGAAGTGGCATAAAATGAAATTAGAAAACATGACAAAAAAACAACTGCTTGAATATATTAAAGATTTGAGAGATGAATGCGAAGCACTATGGAATATTGCAGATTGTTGGTCTATGTGTACAGATGACTATACCATGCATGACCAATATGAAGCCCTCGATGAGAGATACGACATTGATGATAATGATGGCCGTATCATCCTCAAAGAGTTATACACATATACAGAAGAAGATGGCTACAAATTAAAAGAAGTAGGTGATGATGAATGAGTGGACCACAAAGAGATTTTTGGTATTGGAGTGAACCATTAGTTTGTATTACGGGAGAAGTAAGTATTGATAGAAGAGAGATTGCAGCAGTAGTAGTATTAAAAGACCCTACCACATTTGGGTTTTTAGACGTTCATCTAAAGTCCGGTACTATTTTCACCTTAACAAAATGGGATAAATATACATTAGCACACCTAATATCTATGGTAGAATTGGAGGAAGATGAATGAAACAATGCGATTGTGAAGGTAGGGTTATTGATTACCCTAAGCCTGCTTATCCTAGTATGTGTGGTAAATGTGAGGGTTGGTTCTGATGAGTAGTATAGAGGAAAAAGTAATTGCCGAGATTAGAGAACGTGCTAAAAAGGGTGAGGCCAAATACGGTACTACAATGGATAGGGATGACTTATCTTTTGTCGAATGGGTACAACATTTGAAAGAAGAATTGATGGATGCGGTAGTGTACGCACAGAAGATTATTGACGCTTGCGACACCGATACGAACCCTTTAAGTGATAAGAAGGAGTCGGAGTAATATGAAAAGACACGCAAACACTAGAGCCGCAATCACTAAGGCTCTCAAAGAAAAAGGTGAACCAATGACGGCGGAAGAAATATACCGAAGCATTGATGTTAAGAGAAGAGGAAAAAGAGTTAGTAACAGCAAAGCAGTTAGTAACCTACTAAAAGGAATGAAGAATATTAAAGTCATAAAAGCAGGCTTCACGGTCAAAGGTGATGTCGCTTCTGAATACAAAGTAAATAGTTACGTGTATGACGATGAGGGGGCAGAAGTATGAGAAAGTACAGCGAAGTTTTAGCGGAAAAGAAAGCGGCAGCAGAAGCCGAAAAAAGTAGAGTTGAGAATATGACTGATGACGATAAGTTACATGAGTACCGTATCTTAATTAGTGATATGCGTAAGTACATGAGTATAGGTTCATGGGGTAAAAAGACACCAAAGAAAGTAACTGATGAGTTTAGAGGACTAATGAGTAAAGCCAATGCGGTTCACGTCGAGAGGATTCAATATGAGTCAGAAGAGTGATTACTTTATCCTAAAAGTAAAGGACTTAGAGTTATTAGAAGCAACCCCGTACACAAGAGCAACCGAAGGATTTAGGAAAAAACCATTTTACAAAAGACCTACTATACTTTTACGGAATAAATATCTTGATAAAGATTTTGCTATACTTGATACTAGTATGTTCTCAAGATTTATCATGGCTATGGATAACGAAATATCATTCTTAGACTGTAATCATTGGCTCTCTTTAGCCATAGATGGTGAGTTAGATTTCTATGATTTGATATTATCATTCATACAAGATTATCCCGATTCATCTTTTGGTGTATGGGTTACATCCGGTATCATACACGGTATTGATGACGGGGCATGGGATAGTAAAAGTAAATATCTTGTAGAATTATACGAACAGTTGCCCGCTTATCTCATGCACAAACCTGCTGATTGGGATTCATACATGAGGATGAGTAAGATAGATGGTAAAATGTACCCGACGCTTGCGTATCATAGTGGAAAAAAACACATAGAAATAGTGTGTGGTACACAGCGTACTTACATTGTTGGTAGGTATGAGGTAGGGGATGGGTTTATTCAGCCTCTACGTGCCTCTATGTTACCATTTTGGACACATCTAGTACCACTAGAGACATTCCACGAACAGGTCGAAAAACATTTGCATTGTTTAGATACTATTGAGGAAAAAGAATTGCCCGAACAACCATTCACTAAAGCAAGGGCGAATAGATTAGATTTTGCAGATAGAAATAGATTAGAATATGAGAATTATTTATTAATTTTTCAATAGTTAGGGAGGCCACAAAAAGAATTAATCGTGGTACTGCGGCTTTATTTTTTAATTTTTTAATTTCTTCAATAGTATGTATGGTAATAGGTTAGTCTCTTAACCATTATAGAAGAAATAAAATAAATAAATAATAGGCTTTCAGTACAGCGTTTTATTCTTTTGACGCTTGCGGTAATAAAAGAAAATAATTAAAAGCGTAATACATAGGTGGGAAAAACATGAGTAAAAGAAGCGGAGCGTTGAATAAAAGATTTCAAACAGAAGTCTATAAATATTTGAGCGAGGAAGGGATGAAGAACACTAGAGAGATAACCGATTGGTACAACGATAGGTTGAATAAAAAAGGTATGAAGGCTAAAGATACTATTACCTGTATAAGAGCAGCAGCCGTATTGAATAGAAGTATCTTGTTTGAGAAGAAAGGAAATATACCACATCAATATACAACCGCTAATAATATTATATCACTATGGGATGTAAGACCTATTGACGTAGCAGTTGATAAAGTAATATTATCGAAAAAGCAATTACATAGATTCCCTAAGTTTCTTAGAGATGCAGTAGTAAGGAGGGTTGAGAATGTTGAGTGAAAAAATGATACAACAAATGGGCGATACAGATTTAGTATGGTCTAAAAACTTGTCAGTCGAACCTACGTCTTTGTTAGTATATTTTCAAGGAGAGCAGGGCTTCGCATCCTTTGTGGCGTGTAGCGGTCTTGTAGGTGAGAGTGAACCTATCTGTAAGATATTCTCTAAACTACATAATGTAGAACCAATCAATACTGTACCTAACCCAAGTTTTGCCGAGTGGAGATTATATGAGACTTACAACAATATCGGCAAAAGATATTTCATTCTTCGCATGAGCCATACTTATGTAGTAAATCAAGACAAAACTAAAGCGTGGCTATACAACTACCCTGTAATGAGAGATATAGTTTTAGCGTTAAATAAACTAGGTGTGGATGAGATGACATATCTTACTACGAATATTATGCAGGAGTTTATGTATCAAGATACATTACAGATACCCGATGATGACTTGTTGATATATGACTATCAAGAAAAATCCGACTACTCATTCTTTTGTGGTAGTGGTGAGGAAACAAAAAAACAATTGATAGTACCCCCGCCTGCGTGGATGTTTTCGGAAGTCTTTGAAAACTTTTCCCTTAATAATGAAGGTAATTACTTAGTGGTTTGTAGTAATACAAAAAATACTTTTGTGAATACTAATTCGGTTGATACATTAGTTAAGTTTTTAACCGAGACGCATTTACTATCTATTGATGCAGACTATATGTTGAAAGTTGAAGAGGCACTACTAGATATAGAAGGACATACCACAGGTGAGTAAATGAGTACACAGATAAGAAGGTTTAATGTCTTTGAAAAGACAATAGAGTTTGCACAAAAAAATCATTTCGTTGGAGTTGAGGATAAAATACCTATATTCCTATGTAGTGTTGGCGGCCATCTTTTTAATACCTTAAATAAATGTAGCCGTTGCGACTTTGACCCCGATAGCCCATTAGTGAATCAAGAAGATGGTGATTTCGTTATAGAAAATTGTCCACTAAGGCATGACAATATGCCCTTCTATACACCGATGTCTCAACTACCCGATACACGTATTCACATACTAATGAGAGGGGCTAAGGGTAGTGGTAAATCTGTCTTAATACTAATGTTCTTAGCGGAGGGTACAGGATTACTATACAACACCAACCAAGACTTAGGGCAGGGCGTTAGAACTATGATGGGTGCAAACTCTATCACAGAAGCGGGTATGTTCGGGTCAGTAGATGAAGAAGGGAACATAGCGGGTCGGCCAATCGCTAGAGAGATGTGTGGTGGCTTCTTAGGATTTGAAGAGTTTAGTAGTATGTCTGATGCGTCTAAAAAAGACCACAGCCTAGATATGAAAAACCAATTGCTTACATCCTTAGATAATGGTAGGGTACAAAAAGCCATGCGGAATGGTTGGGTAAATTACACAACTAGATATTCTATTTGGGCGGGTACACAACCTGCTAGGTTCGAGTTAGACTCCGGTTTGGATAGACGTTTCTTTATCATAGATATAGAGATGACTCCCGAAAAAGAGAGAGCATATAAAATTGCACAACACCGTCAAGCCAATATGCAGGCTGATGAAAGGGCTATGTTAGCAAACTTAAACCTAGAGATTAGAACATGGATTAGACACCGTGTAGAAACTGCGGTAGCAAATCCCCCTTCGGGAATTATCTTTGACGATGACATAATGGAGTGGATTGATAGACCCGATGTGCGTTCTTTTGAGGCAGATTTATTCCGTCGCCTTTGTATTGGGTACGCTATGATGCAGCCCGAATATCGTGGTGGAGAACCTTTGATAATTAGACTTGATGATACTTTAACGGGAATACTAAACCAATCACTAGCCATGAGAAGAACGGTTATGGATGCAGACCTAGACTTGATACGCTCGGCATTTTGGATGAAGGATATTCCTAAGAGTCAATTGTTGAAGGAGATTTCTAGGATGATTACTAATGGAGATTATCAATCCGCTAAGAGATGGTTGATAGAGAACCTTGAGTCGCAAACGTGGTACACCGAGCATGAGCCTGCTGTAAAAAGGCGTGGTCGTAAGGGTGTAATATGCCGCTTCGGTAATCTTAGTGAGAGTGCTGAAAATCTACAATGGGGGAATAAAGCATGAGAAAATTAGAAGGTAGATTGAGTCGTCGCACAATGAGTAAGCAAAATGATGCTATCAAATGTGCCGCTAGGTATCTTTTAGATAAAAGTACACCACGCACTGCTGCTGAATGTTTTGAACATATGACTTTCAAAAGCGGTAAGTTGTATAGGATTAGTGCTAGGGCCACTACCTTAAGGAGACTAGAAAGCAGAATGGCTAGACACCCTATACTCACCAAACATAATACTAACCCCAAAACATATACTTGTACCTTAGAAGATTACGAAGAATATTTCGATTGTGACCCGTTCTATGATTACACAGACCAAACTGTTAAAAATAAACAGTCACACGATAAACCATCAAGGAGAGTTAAAAATGAGGACTAAAAGAGAGATTGAATTAAGATTGCATAACGAAAATGATGCTTTTGTGATAGAAGTATTACGATGGGTGCTACAAGGGTCTTGTGATTTTTGTGAACACAAAAACCGTAAAGAAATGGAGTTAGAAGTACATACGGGAGATTCTTCACCTGCGTATCTTGAAGGTAAATATAATTGGGCTGATGGTACGGTAATGCACCACATGGATTATCACATGGAGTACGACCCTAGCGAGGCTAAACACGTAGAGGAAGCACGTTCTCAATCTATCAACACACTAGATGCTGCGGAGGATATTGTTATTAGGATTCAATCTTACCTAGATGAGTTGGAGATACGAAAGGAGGAAGAGGGTGGTATCACTTCCGAGTTTGTAGCCGATGCGACTAGACTTATCGGACAGGCTAATTCTTCCTTAAAACTAGTAGGGCAATTGAAAAAAGAAATTGGTGTGGATTCGCAATTACTTTTAGCCCAATTACAAATGTCAGACATCAGTAGAATATTGGTTGATGTTCTAGGGCATGACCACTTATTGTTAGATAATGTGGAAAGGAAACTAAATGCACTAACCGCACCTGTTATTGATGTGGATTACAAGGAGGTTGAATGATGCCTAAGAAATGGAGAAATAAACCTACACGTATGATGATAACCCGTACTTTAGAGAAAAAAGAAATACCTAATTTACTTAAGGCTATGGCCGAAGATGGCGTTAGTGCCTACATAACTAATAATGGTATAGCGTGGTATCATGCCGAATACAAAGTAGCCAAGAATGTTATAGGTGATGTTTGGGGGCTATCTTCAACGCAGATGGACAGGGTAAATAATTACATATATGGTAATGACCCCTTTGTTAATCTTTATAAACCTGAATATGAAAAAAATGAGTAAAAAAATTGAAACGGGGTACAGGTATGATAATTTTCACTAAAGACCCAACACCATTTATGACAGGAGATTATCTTGTCATGTATAGGACATTAGATACTGCCCCCACGCAGGCTAATATTACTTACATCCTACATACAGATAAGTTTGGGGTAAAAGAAATAGAGAAATGGTCGCCTGTTATACAGAATAGGTTAGTTATTGTTACGGAAAAAACACCTAAGATAACAAAAAAGATAGAGGATTTAGTTGTCGTTGATGACAAGTTGCTCATAAAAAAAAGAGATAATTATTTTGGTGCTATAAAATCTCTACTCACATGGAGTGATAGAAGAAGAGTGAGCAAGGTATTGCACGACACACCACTACCATTAGTTATTGCTTTCTTAAAACAAAATGATGTAGACATAGAAGTGTGGCGTAGTCTAACAAAAACCCATCAAATATTACCGGAAAAATACTCTAGGGCTTTGTTAACTTACAAGATTAAACCCAAAACTATGAGAGTTAATTGGCCTAAAAAGAAAACAAAGGAAAAAGAACGACCCGATGTGTTTGAATATGACGATGAACATTGGGAGATTATAAAGGACAACTCTATAACCGTAGCCAACACCTTACGTAAGCGTAAGAAGGTGTCGGATGAATGGTTGTAGAGACAGGAATATTTTTATTCGGTTGTTATTTATTCCATATTTACGTTAGAGATGTAGTAGGGTTAGATGTAACGGGCGTTAAATGTTTTGACGCTTCCGAAGCAGAAGGGGAGGGTATAAATGAAGATGGTAATTCCTTCGCTGATGCCGTTTTTTGGTCGGATTTAGGAAACCATTAATAAGAAGCATAGCGGCAACCTTTATACATGAGTGCGAACAACCGCCGAGTAAGGCGGCTTATAGTGGATATACTATGGAAACATGGTGCTATGACTAAAGAAGCAGTTGCACAGAAACTATCAAGTGATAAAAACGTGAGAGCAGTACCCTCACCACACAGTTTATCGGCTCTCCTATCTAAGAATCCTCAAATTGTACCTGTCGGTAGTGAGAAAGTGGAGAATGCCGTAGGGCTAAAGGCTAGTCATCTTATCTATGACATAAATAGAGAGTTAATTAAATCCACCGATGATATAGTTTATAGCCGAACCCCTACCGTGATGACACCTACACAACGGAGAGAAGCAGTACAATGCAAGTGCGGAAGGATAAGAGTATTTCCACCGGATTCGGATGTTTGTCTACATTGTGTAAGGAATAATTCATAACACACTAACGGGGTAGATACACATGGGGGAGATGATGCGAGAGGATATTAGTAGCATTCTGTCAGCCATGTATCATACCCACCATAATTACGACCTATCGTATTTACTCTCTCCCGCCCACATTTCCGAAGGTAATTTTATCAGAACAGTATTGGATTATTTTACAGACCCCGATGAGGATGAGGAAATAGATTCTATTATTGTAGAGAAGATGAATCCCGAATACTTGCGAGGTATAATGATGGGTTTAGTCATAGCATTAGACACCGAGAAGGCTTATGGTGAACACATGGGTAGAAGTAGTCATGGAGAGATTCTTCATTTGTTCGATGCAGCCAACGCATTCTTGATTGAATCATTACAAAGATAATGTTTATAACCCTAACAAAACACAGTTTATGTTATGGTAACATGGGCTACTAAGTATAGACCTACTACATTCGATGAGATGGTTGCGAACAATAATTTTTCATCTTCTAGGCAACACCTTCTATTGCATAGCAAGGCTGCGGGTGTGGGTAAGACTACTTACGCTCACGTTATCGCCAACCATTTTGGCTACCCCTTACATATATTCAATGCTTCCTCTAAGAAAACTAGAGGCATAGCATTCGTTGAAGAAGAGTTGTTGCCTCTTACACGTTCCGGCAACTATAATCAATACATACTACTAGATGAAGCAGACCAATTGACACCCGAAGCACAGGGGGCTTTGAAGGGCGTAATAGAAAATGCACAAGGTCTTTTCATTCTTACCTGTAATAATATCGAAAAAGTAAGTCCTTACTTACGTTCAAGATGCAGGACATTAGAGTTTAGACCGATAGAGATAGATGATATGCTCAAGAGATTACAACATATTGCTGTATGTGAGAGCGTTTCTATAACTAGTGGAGAATTGCGTATGATTTGTGAAGCACATAATGGCGACTTAAGGAATGCTATCAATGCTTTGCAGGCTTACGACTCATTAGGGGAAGAAAAGGGTAAAGCATTCCTACATAGTTTAACGGTAAAAGAGTTTGATAGTAAGTTTCTATTAACTCTATGTTTCCGTGAGAAAGATTTCACTAATGCTATGAAGTTGTTCGGTAAGAATGATGTAAAGCAAACCATAAGAAGCGTATTTGATTACGCGATAGAGTCCGATGCTAGTAGCAACGGCAAGATGACAGTCATTGATGCGGCTATAACAGCCGAGAGGGATTTGATGAGTGGGATTGATGAAGATATTGTCAAGGGTAATTTCTTGAGAATGTTGATGCAACCGCATTCTTTATAACCGTATTAGTGGCGAGAGAAAAATAACTGAGGTACAGAAAATGACTAACCCGATGCTAGAAAATATTGCTAAAACGCTGAACGTAGCACCCGAAGTGGTGCAAAATAGGGCTGATGAAGTCCTTGTGGAACAGGGTGCTGCGTGGAAAAACGCAGGCCGTTCTGATGAAGATTGTGCGGTACTCGCACTAAGAGTCGCAGGCCGACAAATCTCTTCTGAATCTGCTAAACTACGAAGAACAGGCTCGGATGTTTTCGAGGGTATGTTTATTTCTGTACCACGACCTAAAGAGTGGGGTAAAATACTATACAATAAGATGAAGAATCAACTTATGACTGCTACTGATGATGTACGCCAAGTACTGATTGATAGTGGTGCAGTTGTTGTCTTTGAGGATAACAATGACGGTACATATACAAGACTTGCAGCAGAAATGTTCGGTATGGGTACTGAGTCTGATACTTCTACTCTACCAAAACACACAATGAGACTAGACGGTAATACACACTTCTATGTTGTTTGGGATAAAAACAACCCAACATTCCCTAGCGGTGATGCAAACTTCAAATATGGTGCGCCTCGCCCACAAGATGAGAGAGAAAGAACATCATTATTCTTTGGTCGAAAACAAGGTACTAATGATTCCCTAAAAATACTTAAAGTAAGTGGAAACGGTGCTGCTGCTGATAGGCAATACCCATCATTTACTCCATTAACTATCCCTATGAAGGGTGGTAAAAATGATAGATGCTACCTAAATGCAGACGTTTCAGTACCTACTGTTGACGCTTCTTTGGCTAACCTTTTCGATGGTTCGCCTACTGACATCATCGGTGGTTTGATTGGAGAAGAGAATCTATTAGCAGGTTTGTCTCACTTAGGTACATACTACGACACATACAACGGTAAAGACGGTTGGTGGGATAGAAATTGTGCTGTTATTACAGAAGTAATACACATAGACCCAAGAGACAACGGTGGATATATCTTAGTTTGTGCTGATACCGATATGACTTCTATGGCAGGTACAGTTGATGTATATTGTGATGATGAAATTGACTTTGCAGTAGGAACAAAGATGCTACTACTAGGTGGGGCTTGGAGAAGTAGAGAAGGTGAAGATAGGCTATCAGTCAATGGTTGGTACGCCTTCGACATCATTCCTCAAATGGTCGAGCCTGTCGTTGAAAGCGATGGGTGGGAACAATGAAGGCCGTAGGAGAATACGTTATCCTAAACATGGCTGAAACAATTAGTACATCGGGTCTTATTACCGCAAAAGAATATGTTGTTGATAGTGTAGGTTCTCTCGTACCCCTTAAAATAGGGTGCGGAGACACCGTACTATTCAATGGTGATAAGATACAAATGGCATTGGATGACGGTAGGGTTTGCCTACATTATTCTGACATCTTAGCGTTTGACGGTGAAGAAGTACCGTATTACATAGGTGGAGAAGAATACTACGGTGAAGAACCGGATTTTATATGAGGTATTTTTATGGAAACAATATTAACAGGAATGGAAGCAAAGAGTAAATTACTCAAAGGTGTGAACAAGGTTGCTAACGCAGTCAAAGGTACTTTAGGGGTAAATGCAAGAACAGTTATTATTCAGAATCCTGCGGGTATGCCTGTCATTCTTAATGACGGTGTTACTGTTGCTAGGGCTATCAATGATGCAGACCCTTACGTACAAATGGGTATAGACTTACTTAAAGAAGTCGCTAGCGAAGCACAGGAGAAGTCGGGAGACGGCACTACTACTGCTACGCTTATAGCACAGGCTTTGTGTAATGGTTCTCTTACCTTAATAGAACAAGGTGTAAGTCCTATTGTTATTAGAGACGCTTTGGGTTATTACTTAGAAGAGACAATAGATTACCTTAACACCATTAAGACTGATGACTTCTCTATCGAAGATGTGGCTACTATTGCTGCTAACAATGACCCTGTATTGGGTAAAATGATAGCAGACGTTATCAATAAGACAGGCAGTAAGGGTACTATTACGATAGAAAAAAGTCCTACATTTGAAACATACACAGAAGATGTGCAAGGATTAGAGGTTCTATCGGGTTATGCACACAATGTTATGATAAACAGTCCGAAGGCTAGGTGCATCTTAGATAACCCTATGGTTATAGTAACAACTGAAAGGATTGAGACGTTCAATGCTTTGATACCTGCTTTAGAGTTAGCAGTCAAAGACAACAAACCTATTGCTATATTCTGTACCGACTTTAATCATCAAGCGTTACAGAATCTTTTAGTCAACATAGCACAAGGCAAAATAAGTGCATTATTAGTTAAGCCATCGGGTATGCCCGATGAACAACAAGCGTGGTTGGAAGATATAGCGTTAGTTACAAAGAGTACTTTGTTTAAGACTTCTCTAGGAGAATCTATCACTAAACTGACTTCATTTGATGTAGGTTCATGTGATAAAATACAGGCTTCTGCTTTAACTACTATAATTACAGCGAATGGCGAAGCGTCTGATGAATTAAACCAACACCTAGATTCTTTGGCCTCTTATGAACAAGAAGCAACTAATGATTGGATGCAACAATACTATAACAATCGTATATCAAGATTGACTAATGGTATATCTAAGATATATGTCGGAGGTAAATCTGAGGTCGAACAACTAGAAAGAAAAGAACGTGTAGATGATGCAGTTAACGCTTGTCGTTTGGCTATGAATGGTGGTGTAGTAGCAGGTGGAGGTTCAGCACTATATTTCGCTAGGATGGAAGTTTCAAAACACCCCGAAGATGTTGATTTTCATATCAAAAAATTATTTAATCTTGGGCTATCAGCACCCATAACTACAATAATACAGAACGCAGGTAATAATACGGGTGAGATACCTATACATACATACGGTCAATACATTTGTGGTAAAACTACTGATGTTAGAAACGCATTTGATGATGGGGTTATTGACCCCGTACAAGTAACAATCAACAGTTTAGAATCTGCGGTTAGTGTAGCGGCATTACTTCTTATGACTGATGCAGCGATACTTACTGAAAGTTTATAACCCTAGTAATGAGAGGAATATATATGAGCGCATGGGGAACACAAGCAACACCTACGACTAAACAAAAGACTGCCGAACCTGTAAATAGGTTCGATGAGAGTTATTACAAAAATCTCTTTGAGAATAATACTATTAAGGCTATTACTCATAGGGCTGCCTTTGTAGGGCATGAGAATACTGCTAAGACGGGTTTGGCTTTGTCATGCTTGAGAAATGAAATAGAAGCGGGCAAAACAATCTATATTTTTGATATAGATAACTCCGCCAAATCAACGGTAGACCATGTATTTCCCGATGCTGATAATATAGTGGTGTTGCCGCTACATGATGAAACGGATGATTCTATCTTTGATGCGGATAACAACGTAGACTATAAAGCATTGTTAGATAAGACTTCATGGTACGTCAATATTCTTGCCGAGAAAGTTAAGGATGACCCCGAATCAGTAGGTGGTGTAATCTTTGACGGTGGTTCAACATTCCTAAAATGGTGTGAACACGCTATGAGAGCATCACTACTAAGTCGTGGAGTCATTGAAACGGAAGATGGTACATTCAATCAGAAAGAGTGGAGAGAGAGAAACCGTCTATACAGAAATGTTCTGACTAGATTACACAGTCTGAATGTTGCTAAGGTTTACTTTACCTTTCACTTAAAGGCAGTATCACAATTCATGGATGACGGTACAGGTAAGAAAGTATTGATGACTGTTGGTTTCAGACCGGAATGGGAGAAAGGTACTATGAGGAAGTTTTCTCAACAAGTATTCCTAAACCGATATATGAAGAAAGCAGACCCCGCAGCAGGTGTCGAAGGTGATAGAACCTTAGCCGATGGTGAGTGGGTTGTACGTGCTACTATCGAAGAAATGAAAGGTAGCAACATAGAGAAGGTTGGTACTAAACATGACATACTCAAAGTATCTAACGGTAATGTAGAGTGGTTCGGATTGCCTTTCATGGAGTGATTATATGATTACTGTTGATAGTAATTCCTTGACATGGTTGCTTACTTTGTCGCAAAGGAAACAAAATGTTTCCGGCAAAGTAATGCCACAGGTTCATTCTTTGATGATGAGAGCAGTAGGTAGTAGACTTACTGCCTGCTCTCTTGTTAAGGATGGGCTGTCGTCATTGACGTTATTATCTATACCTTGTTCAGGTACAGGAAACTTTGCTATATCTGATATAGATGCTTTCTTGGGTGCTTTGAAATATCATGGTGGGGTTATTAGATTAGAAATTGGTGAAGATAAAATTATCTTAAAATCATCTAACAAACAAACTACTATGACTTCATCTGACAAGGCTTTAGCATTCCCCCATACATCTTCTAATGTTAATGAGTGGGAAACAAAATCTGTAAAATTGGCTACTAAGTTGAACCTACAAGATATTACTTATCAATTAAATAGTGGTGGTAAAAGAAAGCCTTTCGCTTCTTGGTTAGAGATAGACACTACTACTTTGTATGAAGCATTTAGGTGTGACAATATGAACAACCAAAGGTACAACCTATACACAGTAACTTCTGATGAGAGAGGTTTATGTGTAGAAGTAGGTAAGAATCTTAAGGGTAAAACTATCTCTCAGATTGACCCTCAACCACAGGATATATTCGAGGCAGTTTATATGGGTGGTTTAGAATACGTTTTCAAAGAATTGACAGGTACAGCGAGTATTTACTTCTTTGACTTTAGACCCGAAGGGCAGGGTATCAGAATGCTAATTACATTAGGTGATGGCGACTTTATTTTCCAAGCAAGTAACTTGGGGTGATTAAATGGATTTAGAAATGACAGGATTAGAATTAGGAAAAAACAAAAGAATGATTGATGGGTATGATGTTACTATTACTATCGTACCTACTGACTCACAGCCTTTGTATAGAGACTATGAGTGGTTAAGCGCACAGTATGTAAAGTATGGTAAAAATATGCAGACTATCGCTACTGAATGTGGTGTTACGCCAATGTGTATTAATAATTGGCTACGTCGCCACAACATTAATACCCGTAGTAGGGGCGCAAGAAAGGTGAATTGATATGGTTAATTACACACAGCGATGGCCTTCATGCGAAAGATGCGGTGCAACTTTCTCTTGGGTTTTCGTAGAACATATAGACAACGCAGAAATATATGAGTGTGAACATTGTAATGACCTTAAGATGTTTAGGCATGATGTAGAATGATAGTAGAAAAGACTAATGGAAGAAATGTTCTCATAAGGGCTAGAGATAAAAACGGTAAAAGATACGAAAAAACTATTACGGGTTATTGGCCTTACTGCTACATGGAAGATGAGAATGTTCCTTACGTAGCCGAAGCAGTTAGAACGGAAGCAGGTTATACAGGTCTGTATGGTGAATCTTTAACTAAGGTTTATTGTGCTACCCCTCACGATGTAAGACAACTATCTTATGCAGGCTCTACATGGGAGGCTAACGTACCCTACACTAACAAGGTTCTTTGTGATTACATAAACGATGGTAATGAACCTATACCTAACTACAAACATAGAACATGGTATTTGGATTGTGAATGGTCGCCAACGACAGGACACATGAGAGTCATTGTGGCCTATGATAATTTTACCGGAAAAGAATACGTATGGTTCGTTGAGTCTACGCTTGCGACGCAGGATTTGAAAGATGGCGAAGGAGTACCTTATTCTGAATTAGGTGAATATAAGTATGAAACTCCTGCTATGGGATTCGCTAATGAGCGTTCAATGCTCATACATTTTATGAGAATACTAAAGAATTGCGACCCCGATATTATTACAGGGTGGTATGTCGTAGGTGCTGACATAAAGCAAATAGTCGAGCGTACTAGAGCGTGTGGGCTACCTTCCTATGCTCTATCACCACTTAGGCGATTAAGGTATGAGTATGGTGATTGGGAACAACCAATAGTGGGTAGGAATTGTATAGACTTGATGCTTGCTGTTTCTAAACTATGGGAAATGAAGAATGGAAAACTACCCTCTTACAAACTAAACGATGTGGCAGAAGAAATATTAGGAGAAAAGAAAGTCGAGTTAGAGAAAGGACACGATGAATCTTGGTACGAAGATAGAGATTTATACATACACTATTGTAGACAAGACGTAAGGCTACTACCTAAGTTAGATGACGCAGTAAATGCGTTAGATTACTATACTGCCTTACAACACATAGTACAATGTGAGATTAAGAGTACACCATTCATAACTAAGATGTTCACCAACTTAGTTTTAAGAGATAAAGACTTCGATAGAAAAATACCTACTCAACCCCAATTCACTAAGGTGGATTATGAAGGTGCGGAGATTCTTAAGGTGGAAGCAGGAGTGTACGACAACGTAGGCATCCTAGACATACGTGCTATGTACCACTCTAATGCTGCTAAGTATAATATCAGTTGGGATAGTTTAGACCCTAACGGTGTGGACTGCGGCAACGGTTCTAAGTTTAGACAAGGTGAGAAAGGCTTACTTGTAAGACAAATGGAATTGATGACTAAGTTTAGAAATGAGTTTAAGATGAAGATGTTTCTGACCGAAGGTGATGAGAAGAAGAAATGGGATTGTATGCAGTTTGCTGCTAAAACCTTAGTCGCATCTATGTATGGAGTGGCGGGAGATGCTAAATATGGTATGTATCATCCCGAAATAGCGGCTGCTATCACCTACACTTCTAGGGAGACACTAGGGCAACTTATGGAGAATGCTAGAGATGTAGGATTTGATGTCATCTACGGACATACTGATTCTGTATTCTGCGTCATACCTACGCCCGAAGAAGGTTTAGAAAAGTTAGCATTAATTAATGAGAGAATGTACCCTATCATAACCGAGTTTGAGAAGTGGTGTTCCCGTATAATAATGGTGGCTAAGAATAGATATACAGGTATGGTTACTTGGACTGATGGTGAGTATCACGAACCGAACATTTACGTTAAAGGTATTGAGATGAAACAAAGTAGGATGCCTCCTGTTATGAAGGCTGCTATGCTAGATACTATTACCGGAATATTAACTAATGAACAAGAGTCTGCTGTAACTGATAGACTATCTACTATGGTAGATTCGGTAATCAAGGGAGAAACAGACCCAATAGACCTATGTATGAAGGGTAAATTAGAGAGAGATATAAGCCAATACAAAGTCCTGTCCGGCTCATCAGCAGGTGCGGCATGGGCTAACGAATATCTAGGTAAAGGATATAGAAAAGGCTCATTCTTTTTAGTTACCTTAAATGAAAATGGTAAGTATATAGCATTCGACAACCCGAAAGATGTTGAAGGTATAGAAACCGTAGGTACTAAGGTTATGGTAGATAGATTTGTCATAAAAAAAATAAAGCCATACTTTGATTTGGCAGGATGGAGTACTCAACCAATAGAAAATGCTAGGAATGGTTTAGCAGATATGAGTTGGGTGTAAAGTTTATAACGGTAATACAAGGGTGAAAAGAATATGAAAGATGAAGATATGCAGACATTTATGCGAGAAACGGTTAAAGTGGTTCAGTACATGGGAAATGATATAATGAAATTACAGATGATGGTCTATAATTTATTAGATGACATGGGTAAAATGGATAGGGTAATCTGTCCGTCATGCAACGAAGAAGTTATCAGACCCATATTACCTAACATACCACTAGAAGATGTTTGTCCGTCATGCGGTGAAGGTTTGTTTGACAAAAACCAAATGTCTATTGACGATTGGGATAACGGAATAACAAGAGAAGAAGAGTGAAACTATGCTTTCTTCCTATAACCCTGCCGATGAAGGCTCGCTAAGAATTAGTAAGTCATCCTTTATGACATACAAGATGTGTCCACGACAATTCTATTGGAGATACATAGCAGATATACCTAGTATTCCTCCGACAGAAGAAATGATTCGTGGTGTTGCCATACATAATGTTATGGAGAGAGGTTTATTAGACGGTGCAGATGTGCTGATGGAGGCAGCAGAACAAGAAGGCGTAGCAGACGATGATGGAGTTGATTCATTAAATATCCTATTGCATCAGATAGCGCACGACATTGGTGGCTTCGAGGTAGTAGAGGCAGAAGTTAAGCACGAAGTCTATGAAGAATTGAACGGTCAACCTATTGTATGGGTCGGTCTTATAGATGGTGTATTGAAACACCCCGAAACAGGAAAATTAATTTTAGTTGAATTGAAAACAGGTAATATGTCTATGTCTAAACTAGGTAGGACTAGAAAGGAATTGGTGTATTATACTAGGATGTTAAGAAAGTTAGAATACGAAGATGTATCACACTTCTTATACATTAGCCCCGACTACGAATATGACGCAGATGATAAATTATTACTAGAGGGAGACAAGAGAGGAAAGACTATGTGGATTGGTGCTGAAAAGGGCTTTGCTCTTTTAGAGCCGTTTAGAGAGAGGTCGTATAAACTATTTGAGGAATCATTATATGACACTATTGAGTCTCTTACTTCCCAACAATGGCCTATGAATTGGAATGATTACTTCTGTCCAATGTGGTGTGATTTTTCACTAGATTGTGAGGCAGAACTGAACGGCATTAAGGAGTGGAATATAGATGAATAAACCGGAAATTATATGTCAATCGTGCGGTGAAATGGATGCTTGGGAAGGCGAGGAAGAAGTTTGGAGAGTAACAGGAGAGGAAGGACATAAACCGGAATTGATGACTCTATTGGCTTGTTCCTGCGGTGCTACCTATACTTTTGCGGTAAAAGAAGAGTGATTATCATGCTTCTATTTCCGAGAGAGATTGGGCTTCGTCGTTCTCAATGCTTTTCCCGTAAAACTTTTGATGATTACATAGATAAAGTAAACGGTAAAGCGTCTTGCTACACATCTTTGTATGCCTTTCAAAGAAAAGACCCCACTAGACCTTGGAAATATGACGTTGAGAGCGTCATTATGGATAGAGCATGGTGGGATTTTGATATTGAAGAAGGCGGTTCTATGGATGATGTAAAGAATGATGTGGCAACGCTCATATCTCGTTTAGAGGGTGATGTAAGGACAGTCTTTACAGGTAGGGGCTTTCATATACATCAGATGTTTAAGCGGCCTGTAATCGGTACAAGTATTGCTAGGCACATAGACAGGTATGAAAGAAGCGTGGCTAGTGATTTGGCTACTTTAGACGGCGTAGGGCATCCACAAAAATTAACAAGAATACCCAACACATATAATACAAAAAGAAGTAAGTGGGCTGTAAATATACCTACACTAGATTTCATCAAAGACCCGTTGAATTACGACATACCTACTACTCCTAACAGGGAGTATGATGTGTATGACCCATTTAGAGGCAGGGCTGTGGATAGCGAGTTTGATATAGTCAAATGGATTTCTAATAACCCTATACCTAAAGACCTACATAGTAATGTATTTCACGGAGAGATAACTTCTTCCGGTCAAATACCTATACCACCATGTATTGCTTCCGCTATGACTCACGAAAACCCTAAGCACCCTGTTAGGTTGGCTTTGGGGTATCATTTAGTAGAGAATCTTAGATTGTTTGCCGACCCGAAAACATTGAGTACAGCAGACAAAAGAAAGATAGTAGATGAAGCAGTTGCTTTTATCGAAAAATTAAATTGGAGAGATTTCAAACCTAGTATGTCTAGGATGCAATTGTTTTCTATTATAGACCACGAACAGCCACCGTCTTGTTCTTGGTTATCCGCTAATGTGGGATGCAAAGGCTCTTGTTGGAGAGATGACGGTACAAGGAGAGTATAAAAATGATGAACCTAGTTAGTTTAACCGAAAAAGAAATGGAAGCCTGCACTATATGTCATAACGCTTGGACACTAAAAACTTCAAGGGAAAAGTACTGTGGTGATTGTAATTCACACATCATTATATTAGAGGATGAGGTCTACCATACATTAGGATGGTAGGATGTTACTAGTAGATGATAGAGAGAATCCCAAAGTAGTTAATAAATTGTTAATGCGTATGGGTGAAAATAACGTAAAAGTATGTAGAATGGTGAGTGCAGATTATGCTATGGGTACTTGGGGTGTTGAGGCTAAAGAAATTAATGACCTTTTTCGTTCCATTCTTGGTATTGGTCGCAATAGAACTATCGTTTCTCAGTTGAGAGACTTACAAGATAACTACGACAACCCCGTACTAGTAGTCTATGGCTCAAAATTAAAACCTTGGGTAGCCACTGGAAGGCCATCAGCAAAACAAATCGCTACGGAAATGGCTCGCATGAAAAAAGTAAATACTCAATTCAAAATGACATTTCATCAAAGATTCCCTAAAATTAAGTATATGGAATTGAATAGTATGGATGAGTTTGTCGAATGGTTAGTAGTGAACCACACTCAACTAGGAATGGCTTTCTCTAATCACGATTCAGATACACAAAAAGCCATAAAAAAGAGTGAGTTAGACCCTCGTATCGCATTTCTTTCTTCCGTAAAAGGAGTTACGCCTACTATGGCTCAAGATTTACTAGAAGAGTTTGGTAGCATACCTAAACTACTTAGGCTTAGAACTACACAAAAAGCAGTTATGGCAGTCAAGGGTGTCGGTAGGCAAAGAGCGCAAGATATACTAGCCCTAAGAGATAACCTAGAAGATGTACCACTCAAGTTATAGTAGAAAATTGACTAGAAGTTGATTTGGTGTTGGCTGCGGCCCGTCTCATATTTACTTCTAAATTATGTAATACTAATGATGATGTGGATTTATCATTACCCACGTTTGGTTTCCTAGTTATTGTTACCTTAATATTATTACCAACAGTATCTAAACCATTTAGTATAGTAGTAGGCATTAGAGATACAGTTTTCTTTTCTATACCACCTGCTACTCTTACTGTATATTCGACACTAGCGTTTGTCTCTAAACAAGTTGCTGTTATATATAATACTACAACGCTATTATCATCATAGATGCCACCGTTACTCAAAGAAGCCTGTATAGATAATACATTACTCATTATATCGCTAGGTACTACGAATGATGTTTCGATAGATACTTCTTGACTAGTAATAGAAGAAGAGTCCGATTCTTGTAATCCCCTACTAGCAAAAATATACCCTTCTGATGTTACTATTGCGCTACCCGATATAGGGGTTATTTCAACATCCATACCCTCTATACTTCTCATATTAGAAGGTGTGGTTGGTATTTGTTCTTGGCCTAATATAGAAAACTTACTATTAGCAGACAAAAAATCGTTTTGCATACTCATTCTATTGCCCCTATTTAGCCTAGGACTCGGTATACCCCTAGAAAAAGTAGCATCTGCATTACTATCTTCCGTACCATCTTTTGATTTTTGGTTGTCATCATCTATTACTTTGCTAGGTGGATTGTCAATTACGGGGAAATTATCATTACCCCCAATTACACTTCCTGTTCCCGATTGTTGACCTAAATCTTGCCCTACTTGTAAATCATCACTATTCTGTGCGTATAGTCTAGCAATAATACCTTGAGCGCCGATTGATTCATTTCTTTCTAATGTTAATTTTACATCTTCTGTTTTTCCTGCACTAACAGACCACTCGACTCTTTGTATAACCATAGTTTCTGCCGTAGCCATACCTATTCCCGCATCAGTCATTGTTACGTAAGTAGCGGGTGTGTAAGACAAATCTCTTGTTATCAGAATCTTAGGTGCATACCATTCTGCTCTCATGGTTTTAAGTCCACCCATCTCGCTGTATTTTCTCATACCTAGAGGGAATATACTGTTAGTATTTATACTGTTACTTCCATTATAAAACAAAGTACTACTATCAAAAATATAATAATTATCGGCTGTACTATGACTAGAGTTTCCTACGGTATGATCTGTTTTTGTTGGGTCGCCACATCTATGACGTAGTAAAGCCCTACAATATTCTGCGTTAAAACTAACTACCATTTTACCTACGCTTGTGTTGCTGTATGTGGAGGGTAAAGCCAACTCATAAAAACCGCTATGTTTTACATTTACGCTTGCGGTACTTCTGACTGTTGCCTGCCTAGTATTACCGGAAAAAGAATAATCATGTACGTGTATAGTAAACTCCGCATCGTCTATACTAGTACCTGTTTGGTTTTTTAAGTCTATCATTATTCTCATAGGCTCTCCATAATTATCACTAACAAGCGGTGTACCATTAGGTATATGTACGATTTGTACGGCATTAGATATAGAGCCACTACCATACCAATAAAAATTGTCAGCCCAAGGAATATCACCACTTGATGTACCGTCTTTACTTATACCATATCTTGCATATAAATCAGTAGATGTTTTCTGATTGCCGTCTAAAGCATTTACCATACCATTAAACAAAGCCCCACCTGTACCTAATCTAGTCCAATTACATACCCTAGTATAGTTATCATCTGTACCTTCTAAAGCAACGTAGGCATCTGCTATATAGCCATGCCTACCTGTCTCTATCATTTTGTAATTACCATCTAAAATTGGACTTACATTTATTTTTAAGGGTGATTTTTTATAATTGTCGTATTCTTTTTTAGCCAAAACTGTTGCTTCAAAACTTTGTGTTACTTTAGGGAATTGTAATATTTTCCATCTAGTAGTATCTGTAAGGTTTGTAGCCGGATAATCCACAAAACTTTGCCCGTTGTTATAATACACACGAACATTAGTAACTTGTGAAGAAATGTTTGCGGCCATATTATTCATAGTTATATTATTTCTAGTAAAAGATATATTACTATTGTATTTAGGTCTAAACTCAAACCTATTATCCTTACCGACTAAGTAAGAAAAAGTAGTATTAAGATTATTTTCTGTACCCATCCCACTATTGTTATGTATTTTTTTAATTGTACTTAAAAATGTACTACCCCTACTATCTACTACTGAACCATAACTATCGTTACTAGTAGTGGAATTATACGTTGTCATGTTAGAAGTAATAGGTATGTTATTAATATCATAAATGTTTCTAACTGTTGTTGGCGGTAGCCAAGTGTCCATAATTGCCGCATTCCATAATGTCTTAAACTTATCACTTTCCCAAAAAGTACCACTATTTTTATTTTTAACATTACCTTTTAAGTGCATCAATAATCTAAGCATAAATGCCGAGTGTACTGTGGAATGGACTTCGATATTTTTATCTTCTACTATATTAAGACCTCTCAAACCGTAGGCATCCCAAGTTTGGCTTGTTGTCGCAAATGAATCTCTAACTTGTTGTTCTAAAGAAGTTAAATCATCAGCCGCAGTAACCGTTATGTCAGTACTAGGTGCTATATACACTTTCCCTAATTGTGGGGGTACTTCAAAGGTATCATTCGCCGCCCAAGTGTGAGTTACCCGACCACTTACTTTTAAGATAACATCAGATACTACCTCAATTATGTATTGTGGGCTAACATCAGTACCTCTTATTCTATTAATTACCATACCTTCTTTTAATCCACTAGATAAAAACGTATTACCTGCACCGTATACGACTTTAGAGTTAACCCCCCCATCTATTTGAGTTGGGGTTACTAAACCGCCTGTTGAAGTGTATTTTGTATCTAGTTTGTTATGCCATAAAAATAAATATTCGGGGTCGGGCGTGTCAGTTTCTTCTAGTCTTTCTATTATTTTTCCTACCCCGCTATCATCAAACTCACTAGGGTCATCAATAGGTAATCCTTTATAGCCATTTTGTAAATTATCACTTGCTAATGAAACGTCAGAAAGTAATCTATATTGTGCCGGATGTTCTAATGTTATATCACCTGTGGTTCTATAAGAGGGTAATGCTTCCGCCCAATAATTATCTATTAGTGCAGGGAAACCTTCCCTTTCTTGTACGTAATCGGTTAGGTCTGTTCTCCCACCGGAAGTCTGCCCTGTCTTACCACCGTTAGCATTAGTATTAAGGTTAAAGAAAGGTGAAGCATCTATAACTAAGAAAGAGCCGCCTTTATCTTCCCAATCTCGATATACAGATAGGTCTTTATCGCTACCTGTTGTAATGTAATATTTAGCACCACCTGCATTCAATGTAGTGCTAACAAATGTAGTCTCGGTAATA
>Ga0098046_1000108_pt1 | contig 31796 bp, 45 predicted proteins | sample 11BtaG_FD_77067 | JGI IMG/M metagenome (GOLD analysis project Ga0098046, IMG submission 77067) | Marine viral communities from the Subarctic Pacific Ocean - 11B_ETSP_OMZ_AT15265_CsCl metaG | ecosystem: Environmental > Aquatic > Marine > Oceanic | place: Pacific Ocean | collected 2015-01-16
AAGGGAGATGCCACGATTATTAACGAGTACAAATCTCGTATGCTGGCATCCCCTAAGTCCAAACGGGTACTCGATACCATCTTTGATGCTGCTTTAGATCATGATCACAAGAATCAGGCAGCGGCATGGAAGTTAGTCATGGATCGGATACTGCCTGTGGCGGCTTTTGAGAAGGATGTCGTCCAAAGTGGCGGCAAATCCGCTATTCAGATCAACATAACAGGCGTGGGTACGGCAGAGGTCAAAGATATTGATCCTAACACTATCCAACCCACGGTAATTGATGGGGACAACGGTGAAGTTCTTTAGATTAGAAGAGTTTAACTGTACTCATACGAACCTAAACGAAATGGATGACGTATTTCTAGAGCGATTGGATCAGTTGCGCGAAGAGTGCGGCTTTCCGTTTCGGATTACCTCGGGCTACAGAGATGCAACGCACCCTGCCGAAGCCTCAAAAGCCACGCCCGGCACCCATAATCAAGGGATTGCTGCCGACATTGCGGTATCTAACGGCGTAGAGCGGATGAATGTTGTTCACTGGGCGCTCAAAATGAATTTTGGGGGAATCGGGGTTGCAAAAGGCTTCGTTCACGTTGATGATCGCAAGACAACTCCAGTCATGTGGACGTACTCATGAAGTTTTCTCACGGTGATGCCCTTACTGCGGGGTCTGCTAACACAATTTTAGATGTCCCTGCGGGTTACGATGCTGTTGTTACCTACCTGTTTATCTCAAACACGACAGGCAGCAGTAAAAGTATTGATGCTAGATGGACTCATGGCGCTGTTAACATTGATTTCCTTGCAGGAAAAAACGTAGGCAGCGGTGATTTCTTAGAATTTGGCGGTCAGTACGGCGAATTCCTTGTTGCAAAAGAAGGCGATACAATAATTTTAACGCCAGAGTCAGCTTCGACGTTTGTTAGCATTATTTCGTTTGAATTGGTGACTGCAACACCAAGGTTAAACTTTTGAGTGATCTAAATATCGAGCTTCTGCCATGGCAACAGCAAGTTTGGGCAGATGATACTCGTTTTAAAATTGTTGCGGCGGGACGACGGACAGGTAAGTCGCGTCTTGCTGCGTGGATGTTAATAGTAAATGCACTACAAGCGGACAGAGGTCATGTATTTTACGTCGCACCTACTCAGGGCCAAGCAAGAGACATCATGTGGCAAACCCTCTTGGAACTTGGGCATCCTGTTATCGCTAATAGTCACATTAATAATCTTCAAATTAAGCTGGTCAATGGTGCAACCATTAGTCTCAAAGGAGCCGACAGACCAGAAACCATGCGAGGTGTCAGCCTCAAGTTCCTAGTGATGGACGAGTACGCTGACATGAAGCCAGAAGTATTTGAGCAAATTTTGAGGCCCGCTCTGGCCGACCAAAAAGGCTGTGCAATGTTCATCGGTACGCCGATGGGAAGAAACCATTTCTACGAATTGTATAAATACGCGGAGTTTGGTGATGATGAAACGTACAAGGCTTGGCACTTTACTTCTTACGACAATCCACTATTGGACGAAAACGAAATTAATATTGCTAAACGCAGTATGTCGAGTTATGCGTTTCGTCAGGAATTTATGGCGTCGTTTGAAGCCCGCGGTTCAGAGATGTTTAAGGAAGACTGGGTACGCTTTAGTGAGGATGAGCCGGATGTAGGCGACTACTACATCGCAGTTGACTTGGCGGGCTTTGAGGAAGTTAACAAGAAACGAACAAAAAACACGAAGCTAGATGATACTGCGATTGCCGTTGTTAAAGTTAGTGAGCATGGCTGGTTTGTTGATAATATTATCTACGGACGCTGGAGCCTTGACGAAACGGCAGCCAAAATTTTTCAGGCAGTCAGAGATTATCGCCCCGTTAGTGTGGGCATCGAGCGAGGAATCGCCAAGCAAGCTGTAATGTCGCCGCTAACTGACTTGCAAAAAAGATATGGTAATTTTTTTAGAGTTGAAGAATTAACTCACGGGAACAAGAAAAAAACAGATAGAATTATGTGGGCGTTACAGGGCCGTTTTGAGAACGGTTTTATAACGCTAAACAAGGGAGAGTGGAACTCACGATTCCTTGATCAACTGTTTCAGTTTCCTGATCCTTTGACACACGATGACTTGGTTGATTCTCTAGCGTATATTGACCAGTTAGCTAACGTAGCATATGACTACGAATATGAAATCGAAGACCACCAAATTTTAGATGTGGTAGCAGGGTACTGATATGTCAGAATTTTACGAAGAAGACCCGATTGTAATAGAACAATCCATAGAAGATTGGGTCATTACTAAGTGTGAGAATTGGCGCGATTACTATGAATCAAATTATGAAGCGCGTTTTGAAGAATATTACAGACTATGGCGAGGAATATGGGATCCTGCTGATAGCGAGCGTAAGTCTGAGCGTTCTCGCATCATCTCTCCTGCACTTCAGCAGGCCGTTGAGTCTAATGTAGCCGAACTTGAAGAGGCGACTTTTGGTCGCGGCAAGTGGTTTGATGTCTCCGACAATATGGGAGACACCGAACGACAAGATGTTTTATTCCTAAGAAACAAGCTAACGGAAGACTTTGAAAACTCAATGATCCGCAAGTCCGTTGCGGAGTGTCTTATTAATGCAGCGGTATTTGGCACCGGCATTGGCGAGATTGTTATTGAGGAAGTAAAAGAAATGACGCCGGCTACTGAGCCAATTATGGATGGCGATCTTCAGGCGGTAGGAATTAGCATTGAAGATAAAGTTAAAGTAAAACTAAAGCCCGTCCTTCCTCAGAACTTCCTTATCGACCCTGTAGCTACAAACGTAGAAGAAGCGCTTGGCGTTTGCATTGATGAATTTGTCAGCCGTCACTCTGTCGAAATCCTTCAGGAGCAGGGCGTTTATCGCAAAGAGTATATTGGCTCTTCTGCACCCGACACGGATCTTGAGCCCGATCAAGATATCACCATCTACAATGATGACAAGATTCGCCTAACAAAGTATTACGGGCTTGTTCCTCGTCATCTGCTTGACGGTGCGCTTGAAGATGTAGACGCAGATACAACAGAAGAAGAAAGCTACTACGTTGAGGCAATCATTGTTATTGCAAACGGCGGCATTCTTCTAAAGGCAGAAGAAAATCCCTACATGATGCAGGATCGTCCTGTTGTTGCATTTCCTTGGGACGTAGTGCCAGGCCGATTCTGGGGCCGAGGCGTCTGCGAAAAGGGGTACAACAGCCAAAAAGCGTTGGATACTGAGTTACGTGCGCGCATTGATGCGCTTAGTCTAACAATCCATCCGATGATGGCAATTGATGCAACTCGTCTGCCCAGAGGTGCAAAACCTGAAATCCGTCCTGGCAAGATGATTCTTACCAGCGGAGACCCAAGAGAGGTGCTACAGCCTTTCAACTTTGGCCAAGTGAATCAAATTACCTTTGCGCAAGCGGGCGCACTCCAGCAGATGGTTCAGCAAGCAACCGGCGCTGTCGATTCAGCTGGGTTAGCAGGAAGCATAAACGGTGAAGCTACGGCGGCAGGGATTAGCATGTCGCTAGGCGCTGTGATCAAAAGACATAAGCGCACACTAATTAACTTCCAACAATCTTTCCTAATCCCGTTTGTAAAGAAAGCGGCATATCGTTATATGCAGTTTGATCCAGAGTCATACCCTGTTGCTGACTACAAGTTTAACGCCTCTAGCACCCTCGGGATTATTGCTCGAGAGTATGAGGTTACTCAGCTCGTGCAGCTCCTTCAAACAATGGGGCAAGACTCTCCGTTGTACGCGACTTTGATTCAGTCAGTAATTGACAACATGAACCTGTCAAATCGCGAAGAGTTGCTTGCAGCTATGAATCAGGCAGCACAGCCAAATCCTCAGATGCAACAGATGCAAGTAGCGGTTCAGCAGTCTCAGATGCAGTTCCAGCAGTCTCAAACAAATGCACTAAACTCTCAGGCGCAGGAGTCTGCTGCAAGAGCGCAGAAGCTTCTTGCTGAGGCGCAAGTTGTGCCGCTTGAGCTTGAGATTGACAGAATTAATGCAGTCACTAAAAATATAAAAGAAGGTGATACTGACGATCGTGAGTTTGAACGAAGAATGAAACTTGCGGAAACACTAATCAAAGAAAAGGAAGTGGAAGGTAAACTAAATGTTGACAGACAGAGAACTCCAGTTGATATACCTCAAATTCAACCAGAAGCTAGAGCCATTGGAGTTGGAGATACAGAGCCTGAAGTCCCAGTTGAACCAACTGAAGGAGTCTAACAATGGTGGCCAAGAAAGACCCAAGACTAGCACGCGCGGGCGTAAGCGGGTTCAACAAGCCGAAGAGAACGCCCAGCCATCCTACTAAATCGCATGTTGTAGTTGCGAAGCAGGGTGATAAGATCAAAACAATTCGTTTTGGTCAGCAGGGCGTAAAGGGTGCGGGCAAAAATCCTACATCAGCAAAGGACAAAGCGCGAAAGAAAAGTTATTACGCGCGACACAATGCGCAGGACGCCAATCCCAGCAAGTTATCTGCGCGTTATTGGTCGCATAAGACAAAGTGGTGAGTCAAAATGAAAGTTAAAGCTCCGGATGGTTATCATTGGATGAAGCAAGGCAAAGAGTATAAGTTGATGAAAGATCCTTCTGGTGGTTACAAACCACACAAAGGCGCATCTAAGTCAGCAGACTTTGCCGTTCAAAAGACGCACAAAAAGTAAGGATATTGTTATGCCAGGCTATGGAATGAGTTCAACACCAAAAAAGAAAAAGAAAACCGTATCTTTGCCAAAACGCAATGGGCGCATGATGACTAACAAGAAAAACAAAAAGAAAAAGTAGTCATGCCTGCTAAAAGCAAGTCTAAGGTTAATCAGGCTGGAAACTACACAAAGCCAACTATGCGAAAGAACTTGTTTAACAAGATCAAGGCGGGTGGAAAAGGCGGCAAGCCCGGTCAGTGGTCTGCTCGAAAAGCGCAGATGCTGGCTAAAGAATATAAAGCCAAAGGCGGGGGCTATAAGTAATGGCACTTAAAAAGCCTCAGAAGTCTCTAAAAAAGTGGACTAAGCAAAAGTGGCAAACCAAATCGGGAAAGCCATCAACGCAAGGGTCAAAAGCAACAGGCGAGCGGTATTTGCCTAAAGCTGCAATTAAATCGTTAAGCGCAAAAGAGTATGCAGCGACAACCCGAAAGAAACGCAAAGATACTGCGGCGGGCAAACAACATTCAGCTCAACCAAAGCGGATTGCAAAAAAGACAGCAAGATCAAGAAAAGCCTGACTTTTTTATTAATCCGTGATAAAAGGCAGTTTTCAACAAACTAAAAAGGAAAAGTATGACTCCTGAATTAGAGGTGTACTTTGACAACTACAATCAGTTGTTTAACAGCGAGGGGTTTAAGCAGCTTGTTGAAGAGCTTTCAACAAACGCAAAACAACTCGCAGATATTCAAACGGTAAAAGATGAGCAGGAACTCTTTTATCGTAAAGGCCAAATAGCGGCGCTTGCGACAGTAATCAACTTATCAGATACGGTTACTGCAACACGAGAGCAGATAGAGGCAGAAGAGTTAGAAGACGTGTATGTATAAGATATACGATTTCCGTTGTGAGAACGGACACGTTTTTGAAAGGATGGTAGAGAGCGGAACCACAACCAGTAGGTGCGGATGCGGTTCCAATGCTACTAAAATGGTGTCAGCACCGAAGTGCGTGCTCGAAGGTCATAGCGGCGATTTTCCTGGTCGTCATATGAAGTGGGTACGAGAACACGAAAAGGCTGGCAAAAGTAAATCTCCATAATGACTTAGTTCACGGAGTTTAATATGTCTAGAGCAACAATGATTGACTCGCACCCTGAAGGGGATAATGTGAGCGACATTGAAAGTGAAGCAACCGAGATTCAAGAGCCTGAAGAGGCTATTGAGCAACCTCAAGCTGCAGTAGAGGAAGACACTGAGCAAAATGTTCCAGAGAAATACCGAGGTAAATCTCTGAAAGAAGTTGTTCAGATGCACCAAGAAGTTGAACAGGTGATGAGTCGGCACTCTGCTGAAGTGGGTGAGCTTCGCAAGGTAGTGGATGAGTATATTAATACCCAGACACGATCAGCACCTCAAAAGCAAGATGTTGAGCCTGAAAGTGATATTGATTACTTCACAGATCCTCAAGCTGCTGTTTATCGTGCTATTGAGAATCACCCTAAGATTAAGGAAGCGGAACAATATACTGCAAGCTATAAAAAGCAATCTGCAATAGCAGAGCTTAACAACAGGCATCCAGATATGAAAAATATTCTGAATGACCCTAAGTTTGCCGATTGGATCAAAGCCTCAAAGATTAGGACTCAGTTGTTTGTACAAGCAGACAAAGAGTATAACGCTGACGCTGCTGATGAATTGTTTTCTCTCTGGAAGGAAAGAAAAACAGTTGTTCAGCAAACCGCAAATGTTGAAAAGCAAGTGCGGAAGCAGCAACTCAAAGCCGCTAGTACAGGTAATGCGAAAGGCAGTGGTGAGAGGACGCAGGAGAAGCAATATCGCAGGGCCGACATTATTAAACTAATGAAAACGGATCCCGAGCGTTATTCTTTAATGGCAGATGACATTTTAAAAGCGTACGCAGAGGGTCGAGTCAAGTAATCTAAAAGGAGATTGACATGGCTACTGCAACTTACCCAGGCGCGGGTGGTTTTACCGCGAAGACAGAGGCGGCTACTTTCGTACCAGAAATCTGGTCAGACGAAATTATTGCTGCCTACCAAAAGAACCTGAAAATGGCTCCTCTTGTAAAGAAGATTGCCATGTCAGGAAAGAAGGGCGATAAGCTTCACATTCCTAAGCCAGTTCGTGGCGATGCGAATGCTAAGTCTGCCGATACTGCGGTAACAATTATCGCAAACACTGAAGGCGAATTGACTGTCGACATTGACCGTCACTTTGAGTATTCACGTCTGATCGAAGACATCGTTGAAGTACAGGCGCTTTCTAGCCTCCGTCAGTTCTACACTGAAGATGCTGGTTACTCGCTTGCTGTACAGATTGACAATGACCTTCACTCAGCGGCTACTGGCTTCGGTGACGGCACATTGAACCTTTCTCCAGCAGACACTGGCGCTGACTACGAGAACACTGCTACGTTCTTTAACGACGGCGGAACTACTGTAACTCAGTACACTGATGACACTGTTGTTGCGGCTGACGTATTTAACGATGCGTTCTTCCGAGCAATGATTCAGAAGCTTGATGACAACAACGTACCAATGGATGGACGTCACTTTGTGATTCCTCCTTCGGTTCGTAACACCATCATGGGTATCGACCGATACGTGTCTTCTGACTTTGTAGCAGGTCAAGCTACTAACAGTGGTTTGATCGGTAGTCTCTACGGTGTAGACGTTTACGTCTCAGCTAACTGCCGTACTATCGAGACTGCAGCTAACAACTCAGCATCAACTGACGACGTTCGTGCGGCACTTTTGTTCCACAATGACGCTCTTGTTATGGCTGAGCAGCAAGCAGTTCGCTCGCAGACTCAGTACAAGCAGGAATACCTCTCGACTCTGTACACAGCAGATTGCTTGTACGGTGTTCAGGTATATCGTCCTGAAGCTGGTTTCGTACTCGCTATTCCAGAGTAAGAAGCAACACTTCTAGGGGCCAGCAATGGCCCCTTTTCTTTCTTGAATAGGGATACGTTATGTCTGATTATACTAAGACTACTGATTTTGAAGTAAAAGATTCCCTGCCTACCGGGGACGTTGCAAAAATTATTAAGGGTGTAGAGTTCGAAGTAGAATTCGATGCTATATCTACAGCGATAGCAACTAAGGCCGACTTAGAAAGCCCTACTTTTACAGGCACAGTCACCATACCCACGCTGACTTTAGACGCTACAACAGTCACGTCTACAGGCGCAGAACTCAATATTCTTGACGGCGTTACTTCAACGACCGCCGAACTTAATCTTGTTGACGGATCTGTCGCAGGAACAATAGTTAATGACAAAGCAGTTATTTATGGCTCAGCAGGCGAAGTTAATTCAACAACGCTTCAGACAGTAACGCTTGAAATAGACGGAGTGGCTGTTACATCTACTGCCGCAGAGTTAAATATCTTAGATGGCGTTACCTCGACTACAGCAGAACTTAACATTCTCGACGGAGTCACGGTTAACGCAAGTCAAATTAACGATGTCACCAACAAGCTAGTTAACGTAGTAGAAGACACAACACCTCAGCTTGGTGGAAGTCTTGATGTAAACGGCAACTCTATTGTTAGTGCATCAAATGGCGACATTGCGATTGCCCCTGACGGCACAGGGCAGATTGTATTAGATGGCCTTAACTGGCCTACGGCAGACGGTGTTGCTGACTACATCTTAAAAACTGATGGCGCTGGTAATTTAAGCTGGGTAATCCAGGCATCTGTTGCGGCAGGCGAGATAGTTCTTGATACAACGCCACAACTAGGCGGCGATTTGGATGTCAATGGAAACAGTATTGTTAGCGTTTCTAATGGCAACATTAACATAACGCCAAATGGCACAGGCAAGCTAATTACAACGACTGCGGAAGCGGCAACAATTGAATCTGATCACTTCCGTTTAGGTAATGTTAGTACTGGAGCGTCAGGCACTACATTGTCAGCAGGTGAGATGTTTGTTTCTACTGCGGCAACTCAAACGGCTACATTGCCTGCGAGCCCAACCGCGGGTGATACTGTATATGTTGCAGTGCAGGATTTTACAGACACAGTTGTAGGGCGCAACGGCGAAAATATTATGTCTACCGCTGAAGATATGACAATTGACACAGCTAATCTGACATTAACTTTTACTTACGTTAATTCGACCATTGGTTGGAGGGTTTATTAATGAGTTCATTAAGCGATTTTATTGGTGGCGGTGGCGGTGGCGGCGGAGGCTGGTCGCCAGACGTGTTGTTTTTTTCAACGTCAGGAACTTATTACTTTCCAAAAGACGGCACTGTTAGCATTTACTGTATAGGTGCGGGCGGTGGCGGAGGAGCGGCGAATGCAAATTTTAAGGCCGCCGCAACAGGTGGCGGTGCTGGCGGAACAGCTATTAAATCCTCTATTGCAGTGACAAGAAATGATGCGTTAATTGTGGCTTTAGGTGCTGGAGGCACTGGAGGCGCTCCGGGCAATGCTGGCGGAGCAAGCACCGTAAACTCAAATACTTTAAGCGTGGCTTTAACTGCTAATGGCGGAAACGGCGGAAATCACAGCACTGCTCTGGGCACGCAATCAGGAGCCAATGGCGGAACGGGATCAGGAGGCGATATACACTACACCGGAGGCGGCTCAGGATCAGCAACACCCGGAAATAATACAAAAGCCGCAACCGGAGGCGGGGCTGTGGGTTTGTGGAGAGATGGTTTTTCGTCCGGCAATGCAACAGTTGGAAATACTACTAGCGTCCATTCAGCAAGTGGCGGAGCAGGTATTGGCGGCGGAACGCCAGACGTCGGTGACAGCGAATACTCAAACGGCGGCAGCGCGTTTAGAGCGGGAACAAAACATGACTATGTAAATTTTACTTTTCCAGACACTTATTATAGTGCCAATTTTAACACTGATGATTATGCTTATGGTTTAGGAGGCGGAAACCCTCCTATTCCGGCTTTTCACACAAATACCGTTTCATCAAATGCTATTTTGGGCAGCTTTGAGGCGAAGGTAGATCTTTTTTCTTCGGGCGGAGGTGGTGCAGGAGACGCAGCTTCCTCAGCCAGCAAGAATCTTGCTATGTCTCACGGTAAAATTGGTGGCGGTGGCGGTGCTGGAACGAGCGGCTATGGAATGGCTAACGCGCTCGGCGGCGGCGGTGCCATAATTACACCCTCGAATACTGTTTGGGCCGGAGCGGCGATAGCTGGCGGTGGCGGAGGTGGTCTTGCAAGTACTAACAATCCGCCCGCAGATTTTTCAGCCTATGGTGGTCAGGGGCTTGTCATTATATTTTATGAGGGTTAATTAAATGCAGACTTTTATTATAAAAGACGCTGACGGAAACGAAGTAAACAGAATTATAGCTGACAAATCCTTTGTTTCTGAGCATTATGATTACTACGAGGAAATTTTACCGTCGGCAGAAACGCTAACAAGAAGAAAAGAGGATGAGGCGCGTAAATGGCGTAATAGCGAACTAGAACGCACTGATCTTTTTGCAACTGTAAATGACTACCCTCACACAGCCGAGCTGACCGCTTATCGCACAGCTTTACGCGACTGGCCAGCAAGTGCGGACTTTCCAGACACACGGCCCGAATCATTAGAGGATCGTATTGCCAATGCGTGATTTTATTCTGCATAAAGAAAGAGCGTTTTCGCCCGAGTATTGCAAGAAGGTTATTGAAGAGTTTGACCGCGCAGAGCAAATGGGCAACGTAATCGACCGCCAGCAAAACGGCGAAGGTTACAAGCTCAAAAAAGACGACACTGCATTTTACCCATCAAAATACACAACAGCAGAGTGCCTAGATGTTGTGCAGGGTTTTAACGAAGTGTTTTGGTCGCAGATCTACCCCGAGTATGCTGGCGAGTATCAGATCCTTAATGACTGCGAGAAACACCATATTTGGTATCACAAAGTTCAGAAGACTAATCCAGGTCAGGGATATCACATTTGGCATACAGAGAATATGAACCGTGGTAGTAGCACTCGATTATTGACTTGGATTTTGTATTTAAACGATATCGAGGAAGGCGGCGAGACTGAGTTCTTGTATTACGGGAAGCGTATTCAGCCACGCCAGGGTGACTTTATTTTGTGGCCCGCTGGCTTTACGCATACGCATAGAGGCAATCCGCCCCTTAGCGAAACCAAATACATTATGACCGGATGGGTCGAGTATTAAGGAGTTGTTATGAATGTTATGCAGTTGATTTCAGATTTAGCGGCAATTGCGCCTATGGTTGTTACCGTTTGTTCGGTAATCGCGGCAGTCACACCAACACCTCAAGATGACGCATGGATGGCAAAGCTGTATCGCTTTATTGACATCATGGCGATTAACGTAGGCAAGGCAAAGCAGTAATTTTTGTAGCACTACTATTTAACTAAAGGATGAGTTATGAACTCCGTTGATGAAGCGCTGGCCCGTTTAGACAAGCACGAAGCTGAATGCGCACTTCGGTACGAAATGATTCAGCGGCAACTAGACGAGCATAACAATCGCTTTGATCGACTAGAGTCTTTAATGACTAGAGGGTTTTTTGCTATCGGGGTAATGATTACGACCATGATAGCGATCCTGGAGTTTATTAGGTAGCAATGGATATTAATGAGTCTACTGATATAACCATACCTATTCGCAACTTGCTTGCGATGGTTGTTGCAACGTCTATTGCGACAATGGCTTATTTTAGTATCCAAGAGCGGCTTAACACGCTTGAGCACTCATTTGATAAATCTCAAATGGAAATAGAGCGAAACACAGAGTTTCGTATTTTATGGCCTAGAGGAGAATTAGGATCGTTGCCTGCGGATGCTAGGCAAGATATGTTGATTGAAGGGCTTCAAATTGATCTAGTTGGTTTGCGTCAAATAGAAGAAGAGGTTCATGAGTTGACAATACGAATCGGAACAATTGAAGCGCTTTGGGATAAAGACGCCGAATGATTCAGCAACTTCTCGGGCCAATAGTCTCTTTGGTTGGTGGTCATCTTGAGCGTAAAGCGGAAGAGAAAAGAGCGGTACACGAAAGAAAGCTAGAAGCGATTAAGCAAGATAGTAACTGGGAAAATATACATGCGAGTAATGCGGCAAATTCATGGAAAGACGAGTGGTTTACGATTTTGTTTTCCATCCCTTGCATCCTTGCGTTCTTTCCCAGCATGGTGCCTACGGTAATGGAAGGTTTTCGGGTGCTAGATCAGATGCCTGACTGGTACAAAGGTTTTTTAGGGGCTGCTGTAGCAGCATCCTTCGGGCTGCGTGGCCTGGCTAACTGGAAAAAATAAGATGGCAACATTAGAAGATCTTTTAGGGGAAATTGGTAGTACACCCATTCCAGAAGAAATGGGTCAAACCGCAGAAGAAGTTTTCCAGGAAGGAAGCGTAAATGGCGGTGGTTTGTTTGGGCAGTACTCGATTACTAATCCACTTGAGATTGCTAGAGTTGTTGATGCAGCTAGGGCCGCACAAACAACAAACTTTCTATCTCAGCTTCAAGGCAGAACACCTTTAAACATGATGGAGATTGACGCCCCGACTTCAGGCATGCTTTCTTCTATGCCTTCAATTCCTGAGTTTGAAGACGTAGAAAATCAAGACGGTTTGCTTGCTCGCCTTACTGCATTGCTGGGCGGCATTGGTCAAAATGAGCTGCAATCTCTTTGGGCTGATCCTTCTATACAAGAAATTTTAAGAGCAAACTCAATAAAAATAGCTCCCGAAGTTCCTATTCAAGAACAGCTAGGATCAATTAGTCTTGAAGCTCTTACAGAGCTTGTTGAAGGCATACAAGTCGTACAGTCTGTAACAGAAGCTCGAAACATTCTTGACGTGCTTATAAATAATCCAGAACAAATACCTGAGCTTGAAGCGCCTACAGGGGAATATACTAGCCAGTTTTTAGAACAAGCCGCTGCTAATCTTACTGGTGGCGGAATAGCTACAGTACCTCACCCTACTAAACCAGATGAAGAATTAGTGGTTCTTCCCGGTGGTTATGGCGTATCTGTTTCTATTAAAGACATTATAGGCCCGGATGCACCTGCAGGGGGAGAAACCATACAAGGAATTCTTGACGCTATTAAGCCATATATACGTGGCATTGAAATTCCTGACTGGCTTCCCACGGCTGGTATTATTTTCTTACCTAGTGTTGGTGAAATATTAAACACAATAGGAGGTATTGTCAGAGAAAGCGGTATTCAAGGCGCTCTTGAAGAGGGTGATTACGGAGAAGTACTTTCTGACATAGGTGAGATTCTTGTTAACACTGCTGGAGAAGCCGGTGATTTTGTTAAGAACAAAATTGGAGACCTGATTGACTACGTTACAGGTGCAATTGAAAATCCGGACGTATCTACTGCTGTTATTACTAGTGTTGTTTTAGGCGGGTACGGGAATAGTATACCTGATTGGTTAGCGAATATTCTTGTAGGAACACCTGGTTATCCTGAAATACGTCAGCGAATTCTAGACGCGATAGAAGAGGCTGGACAACCAATACCTTCTTTACCTGAAGTCCCTACTGATGATGAAGATGATCCTGAAGAGCCACCTACAACACCGCCAACAGATGACCCTGAAGAGCCACCTGAAGTAACGCCCTTGCCCGGTACTGATGACCCTACAGCACCTCCTCCTGATGAATTTGTGCCGCCACCTGAGCAGCCACCTGAAGTAACACCTTTACCGGGCCCTATTGATGACCCTACAACACCTCCTGATGAGCTTGTACCGCCGCCTGAACAGCCGCCTACAACACCGCCTATAGATGAGCCTGTAACACCACCTGAAGTAACACCTTTACCGGGTAGTGACGATCCTGCAGCACCTCCGCCAGATGAGTTTGTACCGCCGCCTGATGTTGGTGATCCTGATGATATTTTTGATGATCCTTTTGAAGGCCCGTTACCAGGAGGAGATGATCCTGATTTTCCTGAATTTCCTCCTGAGTTTATACCACCACCTGAGCTAGAACCTCCTTCAGACGATCCGGCAGCGCCACCCGAGGTAACACCTTTGCCAGGCGTTATTGATGATATGTTGCCGCCTGAGTTTGTGCCACCGCCTGAATTTGTACGACCGCCTGATGAGCCTGTAGCGCCTCCTGAAGGCCCGGTAGCACCGCCTGATGAGCCTGTAGCTCCACCTGATGATGATCCGGCAATACCGCCTGAAATAACCCCTTTGCCGGGCGTTATTGATGATGAGCTGCCACCACCTGAATTTATTCCGCCACCTGAATTTGTACGACCGCCTGATGATGATCCGGAAGCGCCGCCTGATGATCCAGAAGTGCCATCTGACGATGATCCGGCAATGCCACCTGAAGATGGGTTTATACCACCTGAAGATCCGATAGCACCTCCTCCTAGCAGTGGTGGCGGCGGTGGCGGTGGCAGCAGTATGTTTTCGCCGTTCTATGCTCGACTTAATTATCAGCTGCCAGAAGTTCCGTCATTAATTAAGCCTCAAACGGCAAATGATATGATGGGTGGCTTCCTTACAAGAATGATTGCCGATAGGGTAAAAAGATGACCTATTTGAATTTAGTAAATAATGTGTTGCGCAGGATGAGGGAAGAGGAAGTTAGTTCTGTTTCCTCTACCACCTACGGCAAGATGGTTAGTGCTTATGTTAATGACGCTAAGCGTATCGTTGAAGACTCTTGGGATTGGTCTGGATTAAGAACGACCATCACCATTACAACAAGCGATGATGTTTACACTTACGCGCTGACCGGCGGCCAAAACAGAATTAAAGAACTAAGCGTTATAAACGATACATCCAATCGTTTTATGGAATACAAGACGTCTACGTTCTTTGACGAAAAGCGTTACATATCTGAAGAGCTAAAGGGGTCGCCAACGTATTACACCTACAACGGTGTAGATGCCAGCGGAGATACCCAGATTGATGTATACCCAACGCCTGATGCTGCGTACACAATTCGTTTTACCTGCGTAAAGCGACAAGATGATTTAACTGACAACAACGATCAAATGACAGTGCCTGCAATGCCGGTAATTCATTTGGCTGTTGCGCTGTTAGCAAGAGAAAGAGGCGAGACGGGCGGTACGTCAGCTCCTGAGTATTTTGCAATTGCAGATAGGCACCTATCAGATGCTATTGCGTTAGATGCCCAGAAGCACCCAGAAGAAACAATCTTCTATACGCCGTGAGGTAATTATGGCCCAGTCATTACAAAGCATTAATCTTGTAGCCCCTGGCTTTAAAGGTATAAACACCGAAGATTCGCCTATAGCGCAAGATCCTTCTTTTGCTGAAATTGCAGACAATGCTGTAATTGATAAGCGAGGGCGGGTTGCTGCGCGTAAAGGCCATAGCGTTATCACTACAAATAAAACGGCACTTGGCACTGAGTCAGTCAGGGCTATTGCTGAGTTTAAAGATAACGCTGGGAACACAAAGATTTTTTCTGTTGGAAATAACAAGATCTTTAGTGGCACAACAACGCTCGCTGACGAAACACCTGGAAGCTATACAATTTCCGCTGACAACTGGAAGATCGTTAACTTCAACGACAATATTTATTTCTTCCAGCGCGGACACGAGCCTTTGGTTTATGACAATGCTGGCGCAGCGGTTGTTACGCTAAGCAGTGTGACTGGTTCTGCCGGCGTTGTCTCTGGAATGTACGGCAATGAAGTTATTGGGGCCTATGGTCGACTTTGGACAGCAGACGTTACAAATGACAAATCTACTGTTTACTGGTCAGACCTTTTAATTGGTCACGATTGGTCTGGTGGCACAAGCGGCTCAATTGATGTGTCAAAGGTATGGCCAGATGGCTATGACGAAATCGTTGCTTTATCTGCGCACAACAATCTTCTTATTATCTTTGGAAAGCATAGCATCATTGTTTACCAAGGGGCTGATGCACCGGCCTCAATGACCTTGCTAGACACGGTTGCGGGCATCGGATGCGTTGACAGAGATACTGTTCAACATACAGGGACAGACGTGCTGTTCTTGTCGTATACCGGCCTAAGAAGTTTCGGCAGAACAATCCAAGAGAAGTCAGCCCCCATATCGTCGCTGTCTTCAAATATTACTAAAGACATCATTGGCTCACTGCAAGCTGAGACTCAGTTTTTCCGCTCGGTTTACAGCCCCGAAGAAAGTTTCTATTTACTCTCGTTTGTTGGTCAAAACATTATTTACTGCTTTGATGTTAGGGCGCAGTTAGAAAATGGCGCGTTTAGGGTTACTCGATGGCTTAGCACTGGCTTTACGTCATTTGCCCGAATTGAAGACGGCACTTTGTATATTGGTACATCTGAGGGAATTAGCGAATACTCTGGCTATCAAGACAATGCAGAGAAGTACAGATTCAAATACTACAGCCCTGGCTTAACCTTTAACGATCCTTCAAGAATCAAGATGTTAAAGAAGATTAAACCTACAATCGTAGGGTCAAATGCCGCCGATGTGTTTTTAAAATGGGCTTATGATTTCAGTACGTTCTATAAAACTGAAAGGCTAGATCTTCTTGGAGGCGGTGTAGTAGGGGAATATGGGCTAAGCGAGTTTAATACAAACGCCCAATATACAACTGGTGAAATTATCACCAGCAGAAGAAACGTAAACGCTAGCGGATACGGCACGAGCGTATCGGTTGGAATGGAAGCAGATATTAATGGGAGCGTTATATCGCTTCAAGAAATTCACGTATTAGCTCTAATAGGTAAAATGATATGAACGGTCTTATGGGAACTGGTCAAACAGGTTACAGTGACGCACCTTTTGTAGAAGGTGGCTATACATCACTTCCGTTTGTTGCGGATGCTGCCGCGGGGAAACCAACAAAACAAGCCCCAATAACCGAAGGCAATCCTCTGTTTGACTTTCTAGCTGGAGGAGCTGGCCTTGCGTTAATTAGGGACGCATACGAAGGCCTTGAAGATATTGGCGAGCGTGGTTTAGAGCTTGGCGGGCAGCTTGCTAGCCAGGGTATTTCGCAAACTCAGTTCCGTCCTTACACAATTTCTACAGCTACTGGCGGTCAATTTGGCGCGGCCAGAGGCGCGGATGGTGGAATTGATTCCACAATGACTCTTTCTGAAAGAGAGCAGGCGATAACAGATGCTCTTTTTGGTCAGTCAGCGCAATACTTTGGTCAACCCACCACTGGCGCGCAGGAGCTTCAGCAAGCTGGGTTAGGCGCTGTTGCAAGCGGTCAAAGCATGATGGGAGAAGTGCCATTCGGCGTTGATATGACTCAAGACGCCGCGCGGCAGGCCTTCGGCCTTGGTAGTCAATTTATGACCGGCCTTGCTGACCCTGTAGATGCGCGAGAGCAAGCTGTTTATGAGCGCATGAGAGCGGCTCAGACGCCCGAGGAAGAGCGTCAGCGTTTAGCTCTAGAGGAAAGATTGGCGGCTCAGGGCAGACTTGGCACACGCACTTCGCAATTTGGCGGAACATCAGAGCAATTAGCCTTAGCCCAAGCTCAAGAAGAAGCAAAGAACAGGGCGATACTTTCAGCTATGGGGCAGGCTCAAGCAGAGCAAGCACAGCAGGCGGCATTAGGCGTTCAATATGCAGGTCTTGGCGCCAACCTGTCAGCCCAACAGCAGGCCCTCAGAGCCTCTCAGCAGGCTCAGGCGCTTCAGGCGCTACAAGCGGGCCAGGGCTTGCTAGGCGGCTCTCAGGCGTTAACACAGGGTCAGCAGCAGCTGGGCATGAGCGCACTGGCAGGGGCGTATCTGCCACAGCAGCAACTTGTTGCGGCAACGGCGCCAGGTCAGACTGCGGCGGCACAACAGCAGCAAGCTCAGATTTATGGTGCGCAGTTGTTTGGAGAGGCGCAAGCATCAGGCATTGACACGCTTCTTGCTACAGCGCTTGGTAGAGCCAACCTTGCTGGCGCGTTGGGTACTGGATTGTTTAGCGGAGCTTTGGGATCTGGTTTTGACTTTGACTTCCCATTCCTTCCTTAAGGAGATAAATAATGGCACGTTTTGGTAGAGATCTTGTTAGATCATTAACACAGCCCGCTTACATCGGCGGACTCTTTGAGGCTGGACAACAACTTGGAGGCCTTAGACAGGATCGACGAGAAAAGGAAAAAGAAGCAAGGCTTCAAAAAGGGCTATTTGGCTTAGAGCAGATGGCAGCCTCGGGAGAACTTACGCCTGAGATGTATCAAGAGGCATTAGGCTCTTACTCTCAAATGATTACTGACGAAGAAAGCGCAAATAAAATTCGCGAAACAATGAATCGCGTGCAGTCCGATGTCCAGGCTACATCAAAGTTTGAGGCCGGTTCTGCGCTAAACTCTGTTAGAGAGCGTATGTATGAGGTTGTAAACGACCCAGCCCTCCCGGAAGCAGAAAAAAACAAGCGTCTAGCAGAGCTTCAAGTAGAAGCAAACACAATCGCAAAGGACGGCGGCCTTGACCCCATGGTTGCAGGAAATCTTGGAAGAACCGTTCGCCAAGATATGTTTCAAAGAGAGCAGCAAAAGCTAGAGGCGAAGCGGGTTGCTGAAAGGCATGATATTACCGTAGATCAAGCGGAGATGGCTGTTGCAAGATTTAGTCAGTGGGAAAAAGACGTAGATGTTCAGAATCTGGCCAATGAAGTAAAGGCAGAAATGAACAAAGATTTGCTGCTAAAAACCCAAACAAGAGCCACCGGCTTAAGTAGAGAGCAATTCTTAGAGGCGAATCCAAACAAAGACTATCTATATGACGAGATTGAAGCTGAAAATCTTGAAAGGGATAACAGACTTACCGAAGCTAGAAACAAAAAAGAAGTTGGCGGATTTGAATACACAGATGAAGAGCTTAAAGATATTGGCTTTAAAGAAAATGAGATAAAGATGATCAGGGACATTGCTAAATTAAATGTCTCTCAGGCGCACAACGCAATTATAAGCCGAATGGGAAGAATCCCTGCAAGTAAAAACGTAAGCGCGTCAATGATTGGGAAGATAGCCGATGCCTTGCTTGTTGATATCATGGATACAAAAAAGCCCGGAAAAATTTATGGCGAAAGCAAAAAATATAGCTATGGAAACAAAGAGGATGTTGAAGAGGCAAAGGCAATAGCAGCGAATAAAGCTGTGAAAGTTGCAGAGTTGATGGCCGATGGACAAACTTTTGAATTGGCAGTGGAAACAGTATTTGCAGAAGATTCCAAAAAGGCAGACGAAAACAAAGACTCTGACAAAGATTCAAGCTCTGCCTCGGATACTGAGGGCGAGCTTGCCAGACTGCTTAAATCCCTTGAGAAAGGAATTCCTCTAGAAGCTTTGGATGAGTCTAATTAATGAGTTTTAGACTTCAATCAATGGCCTATAAGGTTCGCAAGCTTGCGGAGGCTCAAGGCCGTGATGACATTCTTGAAGCGCTAGATAATATGCCTATTCCCGATGACGGCATATCAACTAGAGAGGGCCGTTTATTCCAAAGGGAAAAAGAGGATCAGCTTCTTTATAGGGATCGCCTAGAACAAAGAGAGCAAATTAAAGAGATTGAGCGGCTTGCGAAGGAAAAGGGTCGCCAGGATATTCTTGATGCCCTTGATCCTATTAAGGCTCAGGTAGACGCCGACATCTTTGACGCTGAAGACATCAGTGAGGAAGCTATAGGCACAGGCATCGCGATTACCGAAAGCTTGACGCTTGGGATTATCGGCGACGAAGCGGCGGCTTCTATCCACTCAAAGGTTACTGGCGAAGACTACGACAAATCACTCTCTAAAATGAGAAGGATTGAAAAGGAGTTTGCCGAAGATCATCGAGCCATTGATATGGGCATTAGGATTGGTGCTGGCCTTATACCCTCTGTTCGGCTTGCAAAGATGGCCGGTGTTGGAACCACAGCCGCATCAGGCGCGGCAAGGCAGGCTGGAATTACATCCGCTGAGATTGCAACATATCGTTTCGCTGAAGGCGAGGGAGGCGTAAAAGAGCGTCTTGAAGGCGTAGCGGATCTTGCGTCAGAGCCTTTGGCTATTGGCGCTGTAGCCCTTACAGGGGGATTGGGTGGCGTTGGCGGTAGAACAATAGGCAAGGATCTTGAGCTTGAGGCTGGGTTGCGTGCTGCCGTTGAAGCTGAAGAGAAAAAACTGCGGTCTCTTAGAGAGGGAAAGGGTGCTCTTTCCGGCAGTAGCGTTGTCGGCAATGCTCAGCTGCGCGCCGATGAAATGGTTTTAGACTTCTACAATCAAATGGGCCGAATGCCTCAAGGCACTGAAATTACAAACGTCTACCGCAATCTCTCTGAGGAAATGGAAATCCCCATAGGCCGAATAATGCAGTCGGAGATGAAGGCCGGAAAGATGAGGGGCGATCTTAACTATGCAAAGCAAAGCATTGATGATGTTAAGGGCAGGTTAAATCAGGGCGTTAAGTTTAAGTCTACAGACGAAGCGCTAAGCAGCCGAAGCAAATACTTTGGGTTCCGAGACTTTTGGGAAGATAAGCTAGAGTCTATTGTTAATGTAGCCAAGAACCGCGTGAGCAATGAGTTTGGTGGGTCAATGCAAAAGATGGCTACCCGTATGGCGCAAAATCAACAGGCGCTAGACAAGGTGTTCTCATCGCCGCAAGTGCAATCGTTTGGCAAGGTCATGCAGGATGATAGGTCTGGCCGCATAAAAATGGAGCTGCTTAATTTCTCAAACACTGGCGTATCTAAGGGCGGAGTGCCAAAGGTCAGTGCAGAAGAAAGGATGGAGGCTTTCGAGAACTTTAAGTCCTTACTAACTAAAGAGCAGTTTGAAGGGTTTCAATTGCTGCAAAAGCTAAGACTTGCTCAGGCCGATGACTACAGGACTTTTGTTTATAGAGAGCTTGGCGATGATCCGCTGTATTTCCCGTCTCAGATGCTTGCAGAAACTAACAGAGCCTCTGTTTTTGTTCGGCGTGGAATGCCCAGAAGGGCCGCAGACGAAAACATGAAGCAAATTCAAAGGGGCAAACTTGAGTCTCCATCCGAGGCTTTGGCTTATGAAAGTCCTCTTGTTGTTATGCGAGACAAGTTGGTTTCTGACGACGCAGTTATACAAATGCACAAGGCGTTCAAGCTTCAAAACAACTCAAACAGGTTAATAAAGGAATCGGCGGAAAAAGTCCCTACAGTTGATCAAAGAAATGTTGCGAAGGTAATTAAGAAGCGAAAGAAAGCCGTTCAAATGGAGATTGAAAATGGCGAAGCTGCGTTTAGCCAGCTAAGAAGCGGCCTGAAAGATGCGGGGGCAAGCGAAGGCGCTATTTATGCTGCGGACGATCTTATGCGTAGCTTTGTCGTTAGGGGTATTCAGGCTCCAAACAACTGGCTAGCCAATATGCGTAAGGCCGCATACATGGGAACCATTGGGAACCCTTACTCAGCCATTCTTAACTTTGGTGATAGCGCAAATACGGTTGTTAATTTTGGCGCAGACAACACCGCCCTGGCTATCAGAGAGTATTTCAAGAGAGGCGGGTATACCTTTGGCGTAGAAGATGTCGGCCTTCTTCAGCAGGCAACCGGCGAATTCATTAGAGAAGGCTCCAAGGGATGGCAGAAAAGGTTCGATAGGCTTAGCGACTTGACGTTCCAGTCTTCTGGTTTCCGTGGCGCAGACCGAGCGGGCAAATCACTAACATTGACGACTGCGGTGAAGCGGGGACAACAGAAGGTTCTTGACGGATCAATTGATGCAGAATATTCCTGGCTGTTTAACCGAAACGAAATGGCAAGGCTTAAGTCTGACCTAATTAACAGTCGACGGACACAGCGAGTTAAAGAGTTTGCGGCGGCAGAGCTAGGCAAGCTGCAACCCTCTGACATGGCGCAGATGCCGAAGTGGTACATCGACCACCCTAATGGCCGCTTGCTTTACATGCTGCGTACCTTTGGCATTAAGCAGCTACAGCAGATTGATCGCTTGGTTATTGAGCAAGTTAAACAAGGGAATCAAAGAGAGGCCATCAAAAACGCTATTGCTTATGTCACCATCGTTGGAGGTGGCAACACCCTGCTCAACGAACTTAGACAGCCGCTAAAGGGCGAAGAGTTTGGAGATTTAGATAGAGCGCAAACGTACTTTACAGACTTCTTTATCGGCGTCGCCACTCTCAACTCTCAAAGCAAATACGCTATTGAAAAAGCCATAGAGGGAGACCCGAAGTCATTCATTGGTGGCTTTATGCCTGCGCCGGTTGATATGGTTGAAGACGTATCAAGCGATTTCTTCCCGTTGCTTGTTGGAGAGAAAGACCTGGAAGAGGCAATCACCGAAGGCAAGGGCATACTATGGGCGCCCTGGATGCGAACAGTCCAGCCCATTCTTGAAGAAAACCTTTAGTCCCAGCTTTCAAACTCTAACCAGCCAGCTACACCTGCCGCCCTATCATTCTCCATACGGGCGGCCTCTTCCCTGTAATGCTTGGCTATTTCCTTCTGCTCTTTGTTCATGCGCTTGCCCAGCATCACATCCTCGGCCTTCTCCCTTAATAACTCAAGGGCACCCTCGCCGTACTCGTCGATGTAGTGGCGAACAAAGTAGTCAGGATTGCTGCCGTATTTCTGGTGACAGCCGTAGCAGTGAGCAAAGGCATTCATTCCGTCGTACCGTATGCCCTTCTTAGCGCGTGTAAAGTAGTGCGAGCAGTGTAGCCCTGTGCTGTTTGACTCGTACTGTGCGCCACAACCTTGGCATTTGAAGTCGTTTCGTATGCGGACGCATCGGCTAAACCAATGGTCTGCTGCTGTTCTTTTTAGTCTCACTTTATAGCTCTCCCTATTAGCTCGGGTATTTGAGGAACAACTGCGTTACCTAGACATTTAAGTCGGTGTGACCTAGCGGGAACCCCATTAGCCACTCGACCCAGGCTGGGTTCAGTTTGCCACCCGCTAGAGCCGATAATGTTGGCGTCTTTCTTGTGTACTCCGATGGATAAGCTCCCTCTTTGGCGTTGTGTGCTGTTGGGGTAGGCAATAATCCAGATCCTATCTCTGTGATGGTGCGCGCCAAGTTCGGAAGCTGGTATACAGTGCCACTCCGCATCATACCCGAGCGAGGAAATGTCCCAGAGAACTCGCTTAAACCAAGCTCCCCGTTCTCCATTAAGCAGGTTTGTGACGTTTTCAAAGATGGCGTATTGGGGTCGAAGCTCCCCAAGTAAACGGGCGCACTCTGACCACAGCCCACTTCGGTCGCCCTCGATTCCTGCCTGGCTTCCTGCAACTGAGATGTCTTGGCAGGGGAATCCTCCTGTGATGACATCAACTCTAATTCCGTCTGCAGCCAATCGCTCTGCTGTGATTGTTCGTACATCGTCATAGATTGGCACCTCCGGCCAGTTCTTTTTTAATACCTTCTGAGCGTATGGATCTATCTCACAAAAGGCGACTGCCTCAAATCCTGACCGCTCCAGCCCGAGCGTAAATCCGCCTATCCCTGCAAATAAATCAAGAACTTTCACTTTAGTTGATCCTTTAGTTGTTGGGGGAAGGGTACATATACGCCCTTATGCTCTGAGAGCCACCTAATTAGCACCTCAGCGGCTTCTGAGAGTTCCCTGGGGGTTACATTAGCTGTGGAGCTTTTGTTGTACATGGACTTAATGATGGGCTTGTAGAGGGTTTCCTTGACCAGCACCTCCGTAAAGGGTATCTCCAGTTTGTCACTAAAGGGATGTCGTACCCAGTATCCCGCGTCGTTTAGCTCCTGTGCTATCTGCCGGAACCACAGGTGCATAGCGTTGTTTTGCCTGTCACTGCGGGTGGTGTCTTTGATTGCGTACAGTATCTTCTTGCCGTCACCAAACTGTGTAGTAACGAAAGCGATAAAAAAGTTCATCTTGTCTTTAGTGTCAACAAGCCAGCGGTGTGATGTATCCATTCAGTTTCCCCAGTTTCCCCAGTTTCCCCAGTTTCCCCCTAATACCCTTATTTAGCCCCCCCCCTATGTCTAGGCTACCCCGCCCCCTACAGAAGGGGATTAGAGGTATTCTGGGGATTCTGGGTATTCTGGGGATTACATTGGAACCCAACGGTAAAATTTCTTGCCGTGTTCGCCACGTCTTTCTAGCTTTAGGTTGTTTCCTTTGAGCAAATCAATGCAGTTAAGAAGCTTCTTTCTGGTGCATCCATTGGGATTAATTTCGTCATCATGTAAAAGCTGAAGAAGGTCAGACTGGCTAAACATTTTGTTACTTTTCATAACGCTACTTAGAAGCACGTACTCGTCTTCGTATTTGCTGATGGCTTTACCTATATTGATCTGCGCTCGTTGTTTCTCTTTAAGTTCGCTGATGTCGTCGACTGTCATGAACTGCACAGAATCTACTGACTCTTCATACCCCACTGTCGCACTGGTCTGCTTATACTTGAATCCGCCTTCAAAGCTGATTTGGCTACGATCCTTTTCATTGATTACTAACAGCTCTTGATAGAAGGCAAACTTGTCGTTGACGGGATCAAGACCAAACATATTGTCTACGTCTGCCTTCAGATCACCTACGCCCTCATAGATCAGCCGCCCGTCCATGCTCCGGTGCTTGTTGCAGTGGCCTAGCAGGATGACTGTGCCGCCAGCAGCGGCGAACTCACGGAACACGTGAAGGACTTCTCGCATGTCTCCCTTGTTGAGGACGGGGGCAAACTTCTTGAGGGTGTCACAGATAACGATCTTTCCGTCAGCCTCTCCCTCTTCGCGGATGGCATTTAGTAAATGGAGCGCGTCAGTTGTCGTGCGTAGCGAAGGATCTGGAGAGTTAGCCAGGGTAATCATGGTCATGCCATGCTTGTGGCCCATCTTGGCTTTCTGGAGTACGCCCTTGGCTCCGTCATCTTCGTTAAAATAGATCACATCCGAGCCTTTTATCAGGTTATTCCGAATACTCTGAAATAGGTTGCCCAGAATCCACACGGTCTTACCAGCTCCTGAGGGCGCGTATACGAGTGTTACAGTGCCGGTGGTAATCATCCCCGGGATAACGTCCCTTTCTTTCGCTAGGCGCATCTCAAGCTCTTCTATGCGGCTGTTGACTGCAACGCCTCGCAAACGTGAGAGAGATGATCCGTTTTGTTTTGTTTGGTATTGCTGGTTTTGAAAGGCTTCGTTGATTAGTTCTTCTTTGATTACAAAGGTGGGTTTGCTACCTACTGCGTCACAGTAGTCTGCCCATTCGTCCTGCATTTCTATCCCCTTTTTGTTGTGGTGAAAGCTCTCAACTCTGAACGACTTTGGCCGATCTGTCAACAAAGTTATATAAAGGTTTGCAAAGTTTTAAAAAGTTTTGTAGACTGCAAGCTCAATCAAATGAAGGAGGCAGTATGACTACGTTAATAGAAAAGCTTCTTGAAGTTCAACAGGAGCTATCTCACGCCAAAGCAGAATCAGTAAACCCTCACTTTAAAAGTAGCTACGTTAACTTTGAAAATCTTTGGGACTATGCCAAGGAAGCTTTGAATGGGCACGGCATAATGATCCAGCAGATTAGCCATGAGTGTGAGGTGGGCGCTTGTATCGAGACTGTCCTTTATGGGCATGGTGAGCACCTATCAACTGGCAAGATGATTGTTCGGGCAGACAAGCCAACAGCACAGGCGTTCGGCAGTGCAGTTACCTATGCAAAGCGTTACAGCCTATCAATGGCATTAGGTATCGGAGCTGACAAAGACGACGATGCTAACAACGCAACATCCGGTGCGAAGCGCGGATGGTAACCGGTGAAGAAGAATTCCTTGCGTACATGAAAGTAATACGTGAGGAGTTCGATTTTATTGCCCAAGTCAAAAGCGCAGTGGCTAACGAAGAGTGGGAGACACTGCGGTGCATCATAGAAGAGACGCCAAATGAGGTAAAGGAGGCTTTGAATCTGGCGCAATCAAAAGGCGGTGTATTTACCACCTATGAAAATCAAGTAATGAAAACCAACCCGTTGAGGAGATGTTATGAGTGATCAAAAAGTTTTTGTAGATGGCCTGCTGGTTAAACTACCCGATGACAATGCCCCAGACTTTGTAAAGCTAAAGCTGTCAATTAAGCTCGATGAGTTTGGCCCTTGGGTTGCCGCTCGCAAGAAGGCAGACCCAGATTCAGAGTGGATGAACATTGAAATCAAAGAAGGTCGATCAGGCAAATGGTATGCTGAGTTGAATACTTGGAAGCCAAGCGCTGATCAATCCGCTCAACAGCCGGCACGACAGCCAGCTCCTGCGCCAACTGAAGATATCCCTTGGTGAGAAGGCGCTCCTACGCCTATTGCCCCGCCTAACCCCGCGGGGCTTTTTTTAAACGGAGAATTAAATGAAAGATCAGACTGAATACTTGTACTACCGCGACCTGTTCCACATCTTCAAGGCGTATACGTCGCCGAAGTTAATCAAGGTGTTGGATGCTCAAGGCATTAAGTATTTCACTGACGCTAAAGGCAAGCCCTTTACAACTAGGGCTGCCATTGAGGGGGCTTTGAGCGAAGAAGCTAAGGAAACTGCTTAGGCTCTAGGCCTAATCGTTATCCTACTAACCTCTCCGTCTTCAGCGTCGTATGTGATGACCTTTGCGCCTCGCTGGGACATGAGCCCCAAACGAGTGGCGTATGAATCTCTTGACGCTAACGTAGGGTGCTGTTCCATGACGGCCCCTGCGTCCTCCAATATTCGCTCGTGGTGATAATGTCCGCTATGGATGTACGCCATCGTCGACTTACCCCACTCCTCTCTGAATCTAGGCTCGCTTGAGAACACTTTAGGCAGCCGATCCATCTTTACTTTATGCCCGTGGTGGAAGCAAAGCAGTGTCTTGCCGTGCCTGTAGGCGTAGTAAGGGAAGTCATTGTCGATAACATCCAGCCTTGGCTCGTTGGCGTACAGTTTTCTAATGAACTTACGCAACCATATGGAGCCGGCGATATCATGATTACCCTCGGCACAAACGAAGACGACTTTCTCGTACTTCTCCAGCATCATCCGCACAGCCTCGTCCATAACCGTCATCGCTATGTCGACGATACGGCTGTACCTACTGTCATTATCGAGGATATGAGCGGAAGTGGGAGTGATTTGGAGCAGTCCGTCCCAGTGCAAAAAGTCACCGAGATTGCAGAGCAGCCCGACCTTTGATTTAGGGGTGCTGTCTATCATGTCTTTGATGCTGGACAGGAATAGCTCGCGAGCCATGTCGGTGTTGTAGTCCTCGCTAGTCTCATCGCCCCAGCAATATGAACCAAGGTGAAAGTCGGTTATGACTAAAAGCGATAAAAGATTTTCTTCAATTTGCTTTGGCTTCTTGACTGGCTTCCATGGCTTGATGCCTTCGCATGCCAATTCAATGCGGCTGATCATCGCATCGAACTGAGCCTGCTTATCTGCCTCAGTCTTTATCCATTGAAGAGAAACTGCACCATCTTTGTAGAGCGTTGAAGATCCTTTGACTGCGTAGCCAGGCGGCACGGCGTGAACATGATCGTACTTCGGCGCATAGCCAACCTTAGCCGCTCTCCCTTCTACTGCTTTAAGAGCGTTTCTTGCATTAGTTTTATCAGAGCCGACTGTGCTTGATATCTGACTCCAACTCAAGCCATCTATATATCGCAGCCTAACTAATTTTTTTTGGTGCTCTGTATTGCAATACTCTTCTAACGGATGTTCCATTATTCCCCCTAATGGAACCCTATGGACGTATACCTCGCATCGTGTTTGCTCGCGCAAGCACGGCGACGATTTGAGTTAGTTCCATTGGGTCTATTGGAATACTCACGTGCGGCTCTTCTGTATTCGCCACCTTCACATAGTGCAAGTGAAGATAAGATAGCAGTGTCGCCAGTACGTCTTCCTCCGTTCGGATTGTTCGTGCCTCTTCTAGGCCTGTAGTCATAGTTACTCCTGTGCCGCTGCTGGGTCATTGGTTGATAGTTGGATAGGGTGTCATAGCGGGCGTTGATGTCAAGTGCTAACACTTTGCAAGTATCGTGCCACTGAAGGGTAGGTGCAGCGATTATTGCCCACCGGGGCGCTGCCAACCGGCTCAACAGGCGAGGAGTACAGTAGTCGCCTTGGACGTGGGAAGTTTAGCAGTAAGGCTCAAACTCCTTCCACTCCTGTTTTTGTTCGGGCTCAGTTTTGCCTTCAAGCTCATTGCAGTCTACGCATACCTGGTCTTCATCCAAGTATCTTTGCTCCATCCACTGCTGGCAAACGAGGCATTGCCATAGATCAGTATCCATTGCTGAGCTTCCATTCCTTGCAGTCATCGTAGCCGTAGGTGTAATGGATAGAGGCATTAAGGTTTGAGTTGCTCATCATGGCGTCTTCCCATCCTCGCCGGTAATCAGCTTTCACCATGTCCACATAGTCATTCATGTGCCAGTCGCAAACACTTGTCTGTATCGTTGGCACCGCCTTCAGCGGGCCGGTTATTTCTCGCAGTTGTCGCAATGATTCCTCGAGGGAATCCATTGGCAGTTCTTTTAAGTCTTTCAATGTATCGACTCCTCTAACGCCCAGCATACTTCCGATGCGTTGATGATTGGCCGGCCATGCCAGCTGCAGCTTTGCTCAAACAGTATCTCTGTTGGCTCATCGAATATATGCCCCCAGAACTCATGGCTGTCGCCGGAGTTGATAACTAGGTACTCTGCCTCGATGTCTTCAGGGTCAACGTACAACTTGGCTACGCAGGAAGCCCTGTCAAAGTCATCAATGTCCGCCCCCTCAAAGGTGTCAACGTCATCAGGGACGATAGCCTCCACCTTGATGTAGATCTTGTTATTCATTGTTAAACACCTCATTGATTGTCTTATATGAAGGTATGCCATTTATCTGTTTGTTGCCAAGGATTTCGCTGATGAAATCGTCCATGTCCTCAAACGTCGGACGGATATCATTGGCCGCACAGTAGTTAAAATAAACCTTGAGCAGTGTCTCAGGGTAGTACTTGTCATTGCTGTTCTGCATTGCCTCCCTCCAGCTCTCGCAGCTCGTCGTTGAGATAGTTAGTCCACTGGCTTATCTCGAGCATTGCCATGCCGCAGTTATCTGACAGCTTGGGTATCTTGTCGAGCTGGTTGTGTGCCGCCTTCAGGAACTCAATGGCGTTAACAATGCGGTCTCTACCATCGAGGTACTTGACTACGCGCTCAGTTGTAACGACGTAGGGAAACAAGCTCTTTGCCGTTACCCTAACTACCTGCGGGTAAATCTCGCTCGGGTCATGCAGGTCGAGCAGGTTATCAATGAGGATCTTTACCTCCGAAGCGAGTAGCTCGGGGCAGATCTTGCTGACGTATTCAGTTGTTAAGTCCATGGGTTATTACTCCGTTTGTTGTTGAGATTTAAGATTAACAGGCGGCTTGCCGCCATGTCAGTTTTATCCGCCAGAATGTGACGATTCAGACGCATCGGATTCCTCGTTATGCACCGCTAGGATTTTCCTGATGCCGCTGATATGGATGCCAAACTCCGTAGCCCATCGGCAGAAGCCGACCACATCGTCGTTGTTGATTAGGTAGTACTCGATGTTATCAAGCACTTGCTCGCCGGCCTCGCCGCGTTGCCACCATTCCATTTCGCTCATACGCTCGCCCTCCTATAGGTTTTTGAATTGATCCCATGCCATCCAGCTAATTACCGCGACCACTGGCGCATAGACTAAAAGCGCTAAAACGATAAATTCCAAAGGCATTACAGTTCGCCCTCCAAGTAACAAAGCAACCAGATCGACAGCACGGACACCACAGCGCATAGCCAGAACACCGGAAAGTTAAAATTTAGCGCTGCCATGAGTCCGCCGAGTGTCGTAAACACGGCGAGCGTTACCAGAATCACATACAGGATTGTCGTTAGTTGCATTTGTTCATGCCTCCCATGATTGCTTTACATCGTCTAGCCAGTTATCCCACAACCAGATCTCTAGGCTGCCGCCGTTCATATCGCACAGTGAGTGATCACCAGCACGGAATGCTTCCTGGTATGTCTCGTATTCTGGCTCTGACGTGAACATCTCGCCGCCATCCCGATCAACCACCGTGTACCCAAATAATTCATCACTCATCGCGCCACCTCCGTTTTGTTTGTTGACTTCATCGCATGAGCGCGTGCCTTCTCTTCGGTTTTAAAACTGATGTGATAGACAGCGTGCCCCGTTTCAGTGTCTTTGTAGTGGACGCAATAGGGCATCCGTCCGCCTTGCCTGTACCAAATTTCAGCGGTTAACCCATCGGGATCGTAGTCCGCCAGTATGTCGATGATTCTTACCCATTTCGCCATGATTAGCCCCTTGCAATGATTGCAGTGTTGAATTTGTTTGAGCGCGATCCATGCACAGCGATCGCGATATTCTGAGATACCCCGTCGCATAGCTTGCAGTCTACGCATTGGATGCCGTCCGAGTCCGCCAGGCATTCGATTTCATCGGGTAATAGTCCGTCGCCTTCCATTGCCACGCGGAACGTCTTTGCGCCTTGCTTCTGGTATTTGGTCGCTTGCTTAGGTGAGTCAGCCGATACCTGGCACAGTCTGAAATAGCGCTTGTCAAAATTTTTGTGTGCTGCCTGGTGGGTGTAGCCAGTATGTGCTCGGGCCATCTGCGTAACCTGCAAGAACACTTCATACGGTACGGCTGCAGGATCTCCATAGGCTCCAAGTCTAACGACGCGTGACCGGAAATAGTCTGCGTGTAGCTTGTGGTCGTATTGTTCATACAATCCGCGCTTGTAGCTTTTCCAGATCTGATTAGGTGCCTGTCCCACATTGACGTAACACGCGCCGTTATTGAAATGACGATGCGGACAGCTGCCACAAATAGACGAATCGTCGCCGGTCTTTGTAGCTTCGACGGGGTTGATATCGTCGCGTAGTATCCAAATCTGTATGGCATCGCCGGTTTTTAGGTTGGACGTTGACAGCGTAGCGATTACCACAATCGGCGCGCCGTCCAATACTGATGGGCCTTGATAGAGAATAAAGCCGCGTCGCTTGGGTAATGCTTTAGGTGAAGTCTTTTTACCTAACATTGTCTGTCTCTCTCTGTTTGTTGATTGATGATGCAAAGCGCACCCGAAAGGCCACCCGAAGATGGCCGGTCGGCTAGGCTTTGTTATGCGGCCTTTCCTAGTAGTCTGTTTGTTCGGCGCTTGTCCGCCGCTTCCATATCGAAGCCGTGAGCTGTCAGCTCGGCTCTTCCCTTTGCCACTTTGTCTGAGTATGTGAGCCACAAGCTCTTGTTGGCCTCGTTCTGCGTTTCTTTCCAGATGTTAAAATGCCTCTGACAGTTGTAGTTGTCTGCTACTAGTTGCTCGATCAAGTCTGAGATTTTTTCTGCGTAGTTCATGCTGTGCGCCTCCTGTGGCGTTGCCTTGTTGATGGTTTCAATCTAACCCGCGACACCAAACAATTTTCAGAATGTGACAAAACTTTTTTAATTATTTTCTGAATGTGACATTTCTCGATTGTCTCTTTTTGGGTTGTCTTTTGTGGCTCCTTCTCAGCCACACACACTCACCCACACAGATTGCACTTTGCCTCTCTATTTGCCTCGCGGTCTGCCTCTCTTTCTGCGTTGCATTTTGCGAATCGGTCGGGGGAAATTGGGACGGGGAGGGGGGATTGCAAACATTGCGCGCGGGGGGTGCCACCCAGATACAAAATAGGGGATTTTCAGATCTCTTTAAGTTATTGATCTAAAACTCATAAATGATCTTTTTTTTATTCCATTAAGTTCTATAGAACACTCAACCCGCCCCCTACAGAGGGGGATTACGGGGAAGCTGGGGATTCTGAATAAGAAAAAAGAAAAAAAGAGGATCAGAGTATTGTTTAGCTATAGGAGTATATATAGGATAGGGAGGGTAGGAGGGCAAATGAGCCTTCTTTTTTTTGGAGGAACCATGAAAGACAAAGACCATACAGTTTCCTATACGCCCACGGAATATCATTCGATGTGTGAAACGTCGAAGAAGCGTATAAAGCAGATGCAAGAGCAAGGTATTCCTACTCGGTTTGACCCTAAACCTACTTCGGAAGAGGCAGGCCAAATGGATTCATACACGATTATGATGATTAAGTAGTTTTATGGAAGAATCTTACGTTCAACGAAGAAAGCGAGAGATCAAAAAGCGCAAACAGGAGTCAGGTAGGCCATCCAAAAAGGAT
>Ga0098046_1000112_pt1 | contig 31200 bp, 43 predicted proteins | sample 11BtaG_FD_77067 | JGI IMG/M metagenome (GOLD analysis project Ga0098046, IMG submission 77067) | Marine viral communities from the Subarctic Pacific Ocean - 11B_ETSP_OMZ_AT15265_CsCl metaG | ecosystem: Environmental > Aquatic > Marine > Oceanic | place: Pacific Ocean | collected 2015-01-16
GTATCCTTGTTGACCATCCACACAATCAGGATTATCGTGACTGCCCACGTGCATTCGATTGGGAAGACATTTATGAACTCGTCTACTATGGTGTGTAATGGAAAATCTACTTTATGGACCAGCGATACTTGCGTTCCTAGGGTTCGTATATTTTGCTGTTATGGTGGTGGTATATTCAGATGATTGAGTTGACTGTATTCCACAGCATTTATGATAATAAGACTAATAAGCGTATGCGGTTTGGTGAATGGGATGAGCTCGAGGGTCTTCTCTACAAACTAGCAGAGGTCGAAACGTTTAAGCCATCAAAGGACAAGTTCCAAAAAGGTGGTGCCAAACTAATCAGTCCGGCCGCATACGAACCTGGTACGACACGTGCTAATAAGAACGTGTTACGGTGGGACTGGGCTTGTATCGATGTTGATGAATACGATGGCTCATTTGATGATATCATTAAAAACTTCGGTGACTACTATTATATCTGTTACTCGACCGGATCATCGACTGTTATTCATCCAAAGTTCCGACTTGTGTTTCCGCTGACCCAGTCTGTTAAGGCCGATAAGATCCCACACTTCTGGCATGCAATGAACAAAGAGTTCCTTGATATCGGTGATGCTCAGACCAAAGACATGGCTCGTATGTTTTATACACCTGGTCAATATCCCGATGCCAACAACTTTATATTTACGCACAAAGGACCAATCATCGATCCTAACGATCTTATGGCAAAGCATAAGTTCCACGAACGTTCGAGGTCTGCTAACTTCTTTGATCGACTTCCTAAAGAGTTACAAGAACAGCTTCTTGAGAAGAAGAAATCACAGTTGACCGCAAACATCTCGTGGTCTTCGTATCGCGATTGTCCCTTTGTGAATCGTAAGTTAGTTGAGGAATATAAATCTATTACGGGGTCTGGTTGGTATCATACTATGTATCGCCTTCTGTGTTCGATCGCGTCGAATGCGTTGAAGTCCAACTATCCTATCACATCAAATGAGATCGCGACACTGGCCAGGGAGTTAGATCGTGAAACCGGTAACTGGTATGCAAGCCGTCCGATAGAAGTCGAAGCAGACCGCGCATTAGAATGGGCATATAAGAATTCTCTATGACACGAGCAAGCAAAGAGTACCGTAAGCAAATGAAGAACGCCATACTCAACGAGTACATGGAATTGACCATGTGTTGGGAAGAGCGTCAGATGCTAATATCAAAGATCAAAGATTTCAAACGTGAACACTATAACCCCAACAAAGGATACGAGTGTTACACTCCAGAGTCTTGCCTACGTCTTGCGAAAATGCAAGAGTCTCTTGAGAAGAGTGGTGAGATTATCAAGACTATGCAAAAACGTGTTTGGCAAATGGAAGCTAAATATAATGAGCTACTTGATGCAAAATAACTGTGTACAAACCCTTCAATATGTGATATACTAAATATATAACAAATTAACTTAATAGGATTATTATGCGTGAATCTCTCAAAGTTCTTAAAGAATGCGCCGAGCTCCAGTCCAAAAAAGCTCAGGACTATCAGAACCCAAAATCAACCATTGTCCAAAGTGATTACTACCCTCGTGGTGTTCTTTCTATCATGGACGTTATTCATACCAAATATGTTCGTGCTGTATCACTTGTTGAAGCTTCGGAGTATGGCGAAGAGCCAAATTTCGAATCTCTTGAGGATACTTTTAAAGATATGATTAACTATGCGTCTTTCGCAGCAGCATGGTGTCGTGGTGGTATCCCAGGTCAAACTGATGATATGGCTCTGACGTGTAACCGTCCACGAAAGGTAGATACCAATGAAAACGATTAGTCAGCTACGACTCGAATTCGCGTATGACCTTGCGTGTGGTCATGCGATCGAAAACCCAACGGGTGGTCGTATGCTCGAGATGATCAATGTGTCTTTTATTGCTGATGAGGGCTTTATCTTTGGTAAACCAAACCAAGACTATATTGACCGTGAGATCGAATGGTATTTGTCTCAATCGTTGTGTGTCGACGACATTCCTGGTAATACACCACCCATTTGGCAACGTGTGTCTGATGATAACAATATGATCAACTCGAACTATGGTTGGTGTGTATACTCAGAAGAGAACGGTAACCAATACGATAACGTTGTACGTACACTACGTGAGACGCCTAACTCACGTCAAGCGGTCATGATCTATACACGTCCGACTATGCATACTGACTCAACCACAAACGGCCGTTATGACTTTATGTGTACCAACTCAGTTCAGTATATCTATCGTGCGGGTCAACTTCATGCAATGGTCAATATGAGATCGAATGATGCCTGGGCTGGTTATCGTAATGACATCGCATGGCAAGACTATGTCCTTGACCAACTATGCAAAGACCTCAATATGAACCGTGGCCACATCTACTGGAACGTAGGTTCGTTACACATCTATGAGGCACAGTTCTACCTTGTTGACAATTTCTACAAGACTGGCGCAACTCACATCTTAAAGAAGGATTACAATGGCGAGTACAAAGTGGGATAAGAGGTTTCTTCGTATTGCTCGCGAAGTTTCCTCATGGTCAAAAGATCCAAGTAAAGGCATCGGCGCGGTTGCTGTGCTAGACAACCGTGTCGTGGCCACTGGATACAATGGCTTTCCCGAATGTGTACCCGACGAGGTTGAGTGGTTAACCGACGCTGAAACTAAACGGTCTCTCATTATTCACGCAGAGATGAACCTTTTGATGGATGCCTCACGGACCAACCGCTCCCTTGTCGGGTCCACACTTTACGTATATGGCCTTATCATTTGTCCTAACTGTATGAAGCATATGGTTGCTGCAGGTGTTAATCGTATTGTATACTCGAACTTATATGATGATCCATTCTGGAATGAGGAATGGAAGAAGAGCCTCATGATACTTTCTAAGGCCAGTAAACTAATTGGAGTGACAGAATATGACGCAACTCAAATTGATAACTAATCCGATATCAAATATACCAGTGAACAAAAAGTCACACGTCCACGGCTGGACACAAGTATGGCGTGACCAACTAAATGCCGCCATCGATCATAAGTGCTCACCGGCTGTACAAGAAGCAGACCGGCTTTATATTGACCACGGTGCTAATTATAGTGGTACCCTTAACTTATTTGGTGGTGCCAACGACGACCTATATTATAAAGTCGATCGAGTCATCAAAGCGCGTGATGTTTGGTCACTCGATCATGATATGCCAGACTGGGGTGAACAGCTGAGAGGACGCATCGGTAACAAGACGACCTCAAAGCATATCACAAACGAGTGGTGTGACAAGGTCAGTGAGTTTTGTCTGTCTGTACCGAGTCTCAAACAAGAATACCAGACACACCTACCAAACATTACGCTCGGTGACAGTCACACTATTGCCTTTGCTGATACTAACAGTATGGTCCTACGTAACGATGGTAAGACATTATTCGGTGCCCTTCGCGAGGGTATTCACAATATGTTTAGAGGACTGACGCCAAAAGGTGAGATTACACTCTCGTTTGGTTCGATCGACATCCGACATCATATCCTACGTAAGGGTGATGACTATGACCTCGGGGCTTTGATACAACGATATGTAGATCAAGGTAAGGCCATTGAAGACCAGTATGGATGTTCGGTGAGTTATGCCGCACCGGTTCCTGTTGAGTTCGAAGGTCGTAAGATACCAAAGACTGGCTTCTATAAAAAGACACCATTCTTCGGATCTATGGAACAGCGCCAGAAGCTCACCTCGGACTTTATAAATAAACTAGAGACAATGAGTGGTGGTAAAGTAGTGGTACCACCTCAAGAATGGTATACGATGGACCCACGACAGTATGCAGAAGCCTATATGGAACTCGGTTCCAGCTTTCACATAGCTCCTCCTTTCTATCGTAAAAACAATTGGGGTCAAATCCTTGGCGCATAATAATCATATCCTCGATGGCATTAACCAAGACTTTCCATTTCAATGGTCAACTGCTCATGAGGCAAAAGAGTACTATCTTGAAATGGCAAAGGACTGGGAAGACCCATATGGGGTTCCTATTGTAAAGACCCACGAAGGTGTACGTGTTGTACGTGATGACTTAACATCAGGCTCGAAGGTACGTGGAGGTGACTGTCTCATCTCGTCACTACCTGAGGAAATAGACACTATTGTGTACGTTCAGCCACGTACGGGTCTGGCAGGGATCTCTATCCTCGATGTTGCAAAGCGGCACAATAAAAAGACCAAACTGTTCATGCCATCGTCAAAACAGGTGTCGTTACACCAAGCTTGTTGTATCGAAGGTGGTGCAGAGGTATCATTCCACCGTATTGCGGCAATGCCAAACTTAAACAAGATTGCGTATGACTGGGCAATGGAAAATCCAAATGCATTCTTTGTACCTCTTGGCCTAAAGCACCCAATGGTTACCGCAGGCCTTGTTAAGGCTGCATCGTCGATACCGGCACCAGAAGAGGTCTACGTTGCCACTTCAACCGGTGTATTGTCACGATCATTACAAATAGCATGGCCCGACACAAAGTTCACGTCTGTGTGTGTTGCACGTAATATGAAACATGGCGAGCTCGGTAGAGCACTTCCTGTTTCTGAACCAAAGGCTTTTCAACAAGCAGAGGCTGCAGAGAATCTTCCGCCATTTCCATCTATCGCTACGTATGACGGTAAGGTATGGAAGTACATTCCGAAGAATACAGGCCGTGACATTCTAATGTGGAATGTCGGAAAGCCTCCTGTACTGACCGACCAGACTATATATGAAACCACTGACTCATATCGCGAGTGGCCCAAAAAAGATGCCTAAGCCTTTACCAGATGTCTATACTAACGTGGGTGACCACGTTGATCTTCTCCGTGAACACTTTGACAACATCAATGAGTTCTTACGGTCGGATGAGGCCTTTGCACTATTTCCTCCACCAAAGGTAGTTCGTCATAATGACTGGGGTGATATTGAGCAAAAGATCATTGAGAAGTATGGCCCAACGCATCGGATGTATGGTAAGTGCTTTCATAGTGCCAAGTTCGTGTACTTTTTCGGTGGCGGTAAAAAGTACTTCGATTTAAAGCTAATACGCCCGTTTGAGTTCTGTTCACTTGGGTTTAAGACTACACACTGGTTTGTACGACACAAAACTACCCGAGAAGCCTTTGATCCGACCGGTGATCAATTTATATATCCTGGCTACGAGTATGGTAAGGACCGGCATATGATCGATCGATGGGAGACTGCTAAGAACGGCGAGTTCGGTAATCCATACTTTAAACGTGGCGGTACTCGTTTCGATGAGGTCGTACCCAATAAAGTCGTTATGGCACTCGGTGAACTATACAAATCTAAGTATGGTACCAACGGTGGTATCGATTGGTGGGTAAATGCCGAAGATATGGTGGTTGAGAAACGTGATGCCTAAGTACATTAATGATGAAGCAATCGACATCTTTGTCGACTACTATTACCCGCGGGCTAAATGGCTCCAGCTGAACTGCAGTTGGGGACCTTTAGACTATGAAGGTCCTGAAGCTAATGCTGAGGTCAACGATGAGTTGATGCAAAAGATCGACATCTATGACTCGTATACACGTAATGCCGCTGGATTCCAAAACGTATTACAAGACCTATGGTTCGGTAAAAATACGCCAAAATGGAGATGGCAAGACGACGAACGACGTAAGCTGACCTCGTCGAACGAGAGTATATCATGGAACATGGATACATGGTTATTTGTGTTTATGTGTCACCGTATCATGGGTTCTGGTGCGTCATTCGAGACTGATCATGGGTACCGCAATAATATCGTCCAATATTGGGGTGCTCACCGCGACATCAAAGATATGTGTGAAGACATGGTTGAGACCAAAGCAAAGGGTCAAGCCATGTTTACGTCTATTGGTAACCAACCACCAGCACCGAAGAAAGGTGTATCAAACGTCGACTTCATGACTAACGAGTTACCGTCACTCGTTGAAGCATTTAGCTCATGGCTAGTCAAAGAACGTCGTGGACATAAAGAAATCGTCGACCATCTCAATGAGTACAACGCATCTGCAGGCCATCGTAAGTTCAACTTCCAGTATGCTGCCTTTGCGATGGATTGTTCAGACTATTATCCCCAACTAGTCGATGGAAACTCACATACATACTTAGGCAATAACGCAGTTCGTTGTATGAAGAGACTATCATCTGGCTGGAAGGCCGATGACTTTATGGATGTCCTTGTAGAACGTACTGGCGGTAAAGCTAAAGACCTTGAGGATGTGATGTGTGACTTTATTCGATTTGGCCAGAACTACGTACCACGTGGTTCAGGTACCTTCGACCATATCCCATCTACAATTAAGAACAACTCTGGTTGGGAGTCCGGATTCGAACAAAGAACCGGTAACCCACCAGTCAAAAGTCCACTTGAACAATTTATGAAATAGGAAAGAAATATATGTCTTTACTCGACCGACTCAAGAAAAATTCAAAGGTAAAGTTTACTGATACCTTATCACAATCCAAGTTCTTTACTCAAAAAGACATGGTTCCAACGCACGTACCTATGGTTAATATTGCCCTATCGGGTAAACTAGATGGTGGTGTGACTCCAGGCCTGACTGTCCTTGCAGGACCAAGTAAACACTTTAAGACATCGTTTGCTCTTCTGATGGCTGCGGCATATCTAAAAGCAAAACCTGAAGCTGTTATGTTGTTCTACGATTCAGAGTTTGGTTCACCACAAGAATACTTCCAACAGTTTGGTATCGATACTGACCGTGTTCTTCACGTACCTATTATGAACGTAGAAGAGCTCAAGTTTGACATCATTGCACAACTTGAAGAGATGGATCGTAGTGACGACGTTATTGTGGTCATCGACTCAGTTGGTAACCTTGCCTCGAAGAAAGAACTTGAGGATGCGAAGAACGAGAAGTCAGTTGCTGATATGTCTCGTGCCAAAGCACTCAAGGGCCTGTTCCGTATGGTCACACCATATCTGACTATGAAGAACATTCCTCTTCTTGCTATCAACCACACATACCAAGAGATCGGCCTGTTCCCTAAGGCTGTTGTATCAGGCGGTACTGGTATCTATTACTCGGCCGACAACATCTGGATCCTTGGTCGTCAACAAGACAAAGTCGGTACCGAGATCAAAGGTTACCACTTTGTTATCAACGTCGAGAAGTCTCGGTACGTCAAAGAGAAGTCAAAGGTACCTATCTCAGTCTCATGGGAAGGTGGGGTCAAACAATATTCAGGTCTACTTGACGTCGCGATGGAGTCTGGTCATATTGTCAAACCGAAAAATGGTTGGTATTGCAAGGTTGACCGTGAGACGGGTGAGGTCATTGGTTCTAACTTCCGTGAGAAGGATGCCGATGGTGCTGAGTTCTGGGATCCAATTCTACAAGACCCAGAGTTCCGTACATTCATCGAGGATAAGTACAGTATTACACGGTCGTCACTTGTTGAGGATGAAGCCGACGAAGTGTAATTAAGGGTGTACAAACTAGCAGAAATGTTGTACTATAAGAATATAACGCAATCTGAAAGCCATTGATGTCAAAACTAGAAACCCTTATCCTTTCACACGTACTTCAAGATAATGACTATTGCCGTAAGGTGATTCCTCATATCAAGAAGAAGTACTTTGGCGGATCTCACCGGAGCGTATTCGGTGAGGTCGTCAACTTTGTTAGTACCTACAACAAGATTCCAGACAAAGAGAGTCTACTCATCGAGCTCGAATCTAAGAGCTTTAGTGATGATCAGTACTCACACATGTCTCGAGTTATTGATGAGGTCTTTGAGCCAGTCAATACAGAGTCAACCGAATGGTTACTTGACAAGACTGAACGGTGGTGTCAAGACTCTGCGTGTGAGATCGCAGTGCTTGACGCTGTCAAGATCCTTAACGGTGAAGATCAAAAGCACGATCGTGGTATGATCCCTAAGCTATTCAAAGATGCCCTTGGTGTTACCTTTGATAATTCAGTCGGTCATGACTATATCGAAGATGCTGCTGACCGTTGGGAACGGTATCACACTAAGGCCGATAAGATTCCATTCTCACTTGAGACCTTCAATGAGGTTACTGACGGTGGCTACGAGACCAAGACTCTTAACATCTTCATTGCTGGTATCCACGTTGGTAAGTCTTTGATGATGGCTTCGATGGCAGCAGATGCTATCATGGCCAACAAGAAGGTCTTGTATATCTCTATGGAAATGGCTGAAGAAAAGGTTGCCGAACGTATCGATGCTAACTTGATGAATCGTGACATCTCTGACCTTGAGAAGCTGTCTAAAGAAGAGTTCATCAACAAGGTCAAGCGCATTCAGGCCAAGACGGATGGTAACCTTATTGTCAAACAGTATCCAACTGCGGGTGCTCATGTCGGTCACTTCCGAGCTCTACTCGAAGATCTTAAAGTCAAACGTGAGTTCACTCCTGACGTTATCTTTGTCGATTATCTTAACATCTGTGCGTCAGAGCGTGTTCGTGGTGCCGCTGCTGGTCAGGGTACTTATATCCTCGTCAAGTCTATCGCCGAAGAGCTTCGCGGTTTGGCAGTCGAGTACGAGGTGCCAGTGTGGTCAGCAACGCAGTTTACCCGTGAGGGCATGGACTCATCCGATCCTTCTATGACTCAGACTTCAGAGTCTATCGGCTTGCCTGCTACTGTTGATCTTATGTGGGCGCTATCGCAGCCGGATCAGTTCAAAGAGAATGGCCAGTATCTGGTCAAGCAACTTAAGAACCGTTACAAGAACATGGACTATAAAGAGAAGTTCGTTATTGGTGTTGATAAACCTAAGATGCAAGTCTTCGATCTTGACGTAGAAGCACAGCTCGGTATAATGGACTCATCTGGTAGTGTACAAAAAGAATCCCAAGACTTCAAATTCGATTTCAATCAGTAGGTAATTATGGAACAAAAAGTTTATCTTATAGCGGCATCAAAGCCATCAGCAATCACTGACTGTCATACAGCTCAAGACCTGGTAGCTTATACCGCACGGGTATCAAACCCAGCCAACCAAAACAATACAGCCACCGCAGGTAAGCTGGTCAAGTATCTTATTCGCGAGGCTCATTGGTCACCATTTGAAATGGTCCATATGACCATGGGTATCGATACGACTCGTGATATCTCTCGTCAGATCCTTCGTCACCGTTCGTTCTCATTTCAAGAGTTTAGCCAACGGTACGCAGAGTCAGAGAACTTTACGACCGGCCGGGAGATGAGAACTCAAGATCTCAAAAACCGTCAGAACTCAGTTGAGACCGATGACCCAATGGCACAAATCGAGTTTGAAAGAGCTCAGTCACGTATCTTGTTTCATGCCCAGAAAGAGTATAAAGCAGCGTTGAAAAAAGGTATTGCTAAGGAACAGGCACGGGCGTTATTACCAGAAGGTCTGACTGGTACGACACTGTATATGGCTGGATCCCTTCGTTCTTGGATTCACTATATCGATTTGCGTTCCGCTAATGGTACTCAGAAAGAACATATGGATATTGCCCTTCAGTGTAAGGACATCGTCGAAACACATTTCCCAATGCTAAAAGAGTACTGGGACGCAAAATAACTGTGTACAAACCCTTCAAAATATGGTATGATGGATATTATGATTAAATTTATTAAGACACTTATTGCAGACTTTAATGACCCAATAGGAGACCTTCGATTTGGCTATGCGATTCAACCAGAAGACCAAGAAGCAAATGGTGGACGAGGAACTTCAGAAGTACAACCAACTGATGAAGAAACTAGGTCGTAAGCCAGTCACGTCTAAATCTACAAGACGGAAGTCGATACGGGTATCTTCTCGTAACCCAGTAACGACTACTAGGACTGATGATCAATATCGTAATCCAGACTTGCCGTCGACAAGCGATAAAGTTATTCATAGTACCGGTAAGGCCGACTTTGTCCTTGCCTTTGATCGTGGCCAAGAGTCGCAATCTACCATTGACGCTATAAAAGAGAAGGCGAATAGTACTGCGCCTCTCTACTCAAAAGGTGCATATCAGTACGTAACACCTAAAACTAATACAACCGAAATCGGACGTAAAATATGAAAACCAAGTTCATCAACCTTTTTGGGGCACCAGGTGCCGGCAAGTCCACCGTGGCTGCTGGCGTCTATTCCCAATTAAGTCAGCGTGGTTATGACGTCGAGCTAGTTCCCGAGTTTGCCAAAGAACTTGTGTGGGAAGATAACGCATCGGCACTGACCAACCAAGCATATGTGACTGCTCGTCAGTTCTATATGATTCACCGTCTCGACGGCCAATGTCGTTGGGTAATCACCGATAGTCCTGCACTTCTTGGTGCGGCGTATTGCACTCAAGATTATCCACAGTGTTATATTGACACGCTGAAATGGTATCATAGCCAGACTGATAGTAATATGAACTATCTTATTGAACGTGCCGATTCGGTTGTGTTTCAACAGAAAGGTCGTGTCCATAGTGAGCACGAGTCAGCTATGGTCCATGACCGTATCATTAGTCTTTTAGGTGAAGCTAACGTCGAGTTTAGTACGTACGACAACTTAAATGCTATTCATCACATTGTACGTGATGTGATGGCGGCTGAAGAATACGATAATACTCTCGAACTAACTCAAACCAAACCAGAAGATGTGGCAATCTTAGGAGGCCAATGTGATTAAAAGTAGTATTGATCCGAACGTCGTTGCGATTGATTGTGCAGCACCGTTCTTCTTTTTTGACGTGGAACTGCCGTCGGGCCGTAAGTATACTAAGTGTGCTGCCGAACGGATTGTAGAAGCGATCGAAGCCGATGATATTGAGATTCGTCATGCCGATACCGAAGAGGTCGTCGGAGCCTGTGTTGGTGCCAACATTGTCGAGTCTGGTGTGGTAGGCCGAATGATACTTCTTCCGGAACACAGAGACCTTGAGCCAAAATGGAATATGACCTCTTCGTCATTCAGTGTGGCTCTTAAGTTAAAGGATGGTGTAGAAGTATCTGATAATGTAGAAGGAGATAACATAGAAAATATACCGTATTTGGTTGTATTCTTATAGTTATAAGAAGTTTCAGAAAAGTAATAAGATATAAATAGTAGTAGTTACGTATGTAACTAATTTAGGACGAAAGTAAAATGCAACAGGTTTCAAAGCCGACCTCGAAAAGACCTGAACGGTTGTCCCACCGTCAGCGTCGGATCGCTCGACTTAGACGTGGTGGCGCAGATCGATATATCTCTCGATTGTAACCTCACTAAAAAGTGATCATAAAAAAGTGGCCTTGTACGCAAATAACTGTGTACAGGGCCTTCTTTTTATGGTATACTGTATATACAATATGATTATGGAGATTGATATGGCTACATTAGTATTAAGAACCGAACTTATGACGTTACGCGAAGGCGTCTCCAAACATAAAACAATTGAGTCAATTGACCTTATGGGTAACCATTGGCGCCGGGCAGGCGGTGATTTGTTTATGGTTAATAATATGCCAAACGATGACAGTGATTATCTGGGTGAAGTTATCGAGAGTCTATATGAGTTCCTTGAGATGAATGACGACAAAGTTTCTGATTCGGTCTCACGGTTTGAAATACACTCCGATCAGGCAAAGCTGCACGACTTCGCTGACGATTGGGAATATCCCACAATGCTAAATGGATTCCGCCATGGTAGAGACTTTGCCTGGCATGCAAAAAGAATTAGGGAGAATCGAGGTGAACTTCCTGACGAAGTAGATGTCGTATACGAATCATGGGTCCTGAAAAAAGGAGCCAGCCGCGACAGATACCGAGCCTATTATCACTTCACTGATGGAAATATAATTGACGAAACGCAATTTAAGGAGCTATATAAATAATGTCGATTAATTCGTTATACACCGAGCGTACCCCAGCCGAGGGTAAACATATTCAATACAGAGACCAAGTACGTCAGTCAATGACTTGGAGATCGATGAGTCAGGTCTATGTTGAGTACGCTGAACAGGGACCTATGGAATTTAAAGGACCATTTATGGAATACCTCTCTGATCAGATTCCTTCATTCGGTACTTATATGAGTGAGTCATTTCCAACTACTGACCTGACAGGCGGGTCAATCGCAGACGTATTCTCGTTCTTTCACCAATTCATCCTTGACACAGAGACATAACAATGGCAGGTTCTAAAAATAATCCAGCGTCACGTGGCGCCAATGCTGAAACCAAACGATACTATAACGGGCAGGTGTGCACGCCAGTTCTGTACGACGGTACTAAAGTCGGCAAAGGTAAGTGCATAGCCGCAGAGTGCAATAAAGAAATCGTTTTTGATAAGGACGGTATGCCGATTCCTTATCGTTCTCTTCCCACATCATAGGTGAAACATGGAACGTTCTGCTGAAATACGACTGACCCCTGAAGGTTATGTAATCGATCTGTATGAGCACATACTCGATGGTAAAATCTTGCGTGAGTCGCGCGCAATTCCAGGTAAAAATATGTTGTACGCCGAAGAGGTCGTAGAAAACTGGCGAAACGGAATCATTCAATTATGAAAGAGCTGTGGAGACTTTGGGCTAAAGCCATAGGTGAAAAGGCCGACGAGAACGATAGAGAGGCCGACAAGGTCGCTTTTATTCGGTCGGTCATATTCCTCCACGTATTACTCACGAACGCCGCAATCTTTTGGAACATTGTCCTCACCCGTTTGGGTGTATAAACATATAAATAGTGCAAAATAACTATGTACAATACCACAATAATGTGATATACTGGTTATATCAAATGGAGAAATATAAATGAAACATTTTGTAACATCTTATGCAGTCCGGCCGTCAACCACTCAAGTCGGGCACCAGACCAATGCGGCAATGTTCGATGTCGTTGCGCTCTTTAGTAGCGGTAAACGGTATCCAGTCTCGACCCACGCTACTGAAGAAGAGGCCGCGGCCGAGGCTCGTGCTAGGAACAATGATGCTGATGTTGAGTACTCAAGTTCAGCTTCACCCTACGGGGTTGACCATAGTGTCGGCTAGGGTCTTTCTTCTAGGCAGCGACCTGAGCCAACGAAAGTATACCACGTGGATGCTTCAACAGCTCCAAAAGGTAGACTCTCGGATTGAGGTTCTGGTCGCTGACTTTGAGGATGGTAAGTTGTCAAACCTACCAGCAAAGACCTTTGTTGTACAGAATGCAGACTCAGTACACGGATGGTTCAAGAAACCATTTGCTATTGACCAGGCCCACGCACTTGGTTATACTAAAGTCTGTTGGCTGGACAACGACCTTGAAATAATAGAAAATATCGATAGTATATTCGAGTATTCAGTTTTTGATAAGCTTGGTCTAGCACCCGATGGTTATGCCATCAAACGATGCCCACAGACTGTATGGAATAGTGGTGTCGTTCTTTCGCACAGTCGACCTGCGGTCTTAACCGACTGGATGCAGCGTTGTCTACGACAGAAAGATCGTGGTGACCAAGAAGCCCTCGCAGCCATTGCTGACGGTAACCAAAAGATCCGTAACCAGATATTTGACCTTCCGGTCGTTTTTAACTGGCTACGTCTTATGGGTGAACCAAAGCAGTCGGTGAAGATCCGTCACTGGACCGGACCCGCTGGTAAGAGGCATATTAGAGAAAATCTATGGAAGTAGCAATCCTTGGCAACGGACCTTCTTATGAGGAATATATAGATATCCTTAATAAGAACGGGTTCGATATCATTATAGGCTGTAACTTTCCCGATGAACGTCTTATCGACTTAGTAGACTATTCTGCGTTTGCAGATGCTAAGGCATTACGTATGATGCGTATTCAAGGTAAGCATCATGACATGCTGGGTAAGTTTAAGATTATTGCTGGCCCTCGAGCGGCTACAGGTCTTGAAGATGTTAAGTGTCAGCCCGGTGGATCACAGACGTGTCGAGAGTACTTTGAACAAAACGGTCACCTTGACTACGTCCTGCAAATACCAGCTGGGATCATAGATCCTACAGAGCCGGACGACCAGCGGTTCTTTACTTCCGGGCACCTGGCATACGTATTTGCGTGTGAACTTCTTAAAGAAGCCGAGATTACTATATTCGGCTGCGACTCGATGTTTAACGGTAACCATCGTGACTCCTTAAGTAACATAACGGTTAACGAAGGTACCGATGTTAAAAGCAATAAGGAAGTACATCAGGGCGTTGTCAATAAATGGAAGTATAACTGGAATGTACTTCACGAACTATACGACAACAAAACCATATTCCGCGGCCCTGCCGGTCAAGTGATAAACCTAAGGATAGAAGATGAAGTATACAGATGAAGAACTTGAAGCTGCCGAATACCTTGTTAATACCGTCGACGAGACTAACCGTTTAGCAGCACGTCACCTGACATCTACTGAGAATCATGCAGCAATTGCTGTTCGTGCTGCATATTTGACCATCTTAGCATCAGGTAGAGTCAAGGGCCCTATCGATATTGCAACACTCCGTCTTATGATATATACGTTTAACGATATCATAGCTGAGACCGCTGTGCTCGATCGTGATCCAGGTGAGGCTGTTAGTGTAATGGACGAAGGCCTTCGTGCCCTACTTGTTGTCAAAGATGACCTCCTTCAGACCATGAGAGAAATGGCTGGAGCTATGGATGAGGACTATTATCCGGAGTGGGAGTTCGACGCTGATGCCAATGAGGTACTCACTCGTCTGGCCAATGCTAGAGCTACTTTTGATAAGATCACGCTTTCTTCGTTCGAGATTAATAACCTTTTACAGTACGTTGAGCAACTTGCAGCACGCCAGAAGGCCTCCTGATAAGCATATAAATAATTTTACATTATAGATAGATGACGTGAGACATGAGCAAATTTTCAAAATTTCTTAAGAACAATCCAATTAAACGACCCGGCATCGTCGCGGTCGTAGGTAACTTTGACCCGCCAGCAGCAGGTCATGAGACCGTGTTTAACGAAGCGGCAAGACTTGCAAACGCTTCAAACCTTCCACTTCGAATCTTCGTTGAGGACCGTAAGGACAATATTCTTACGTGTACCCAACGTAAGAAGTTTATTGAAGCTATCTTCCCACGATATAAGAAGTATATCGCCGAGAAGCGCGTCAGTGATAAAGCCTTCTCAGACTTCCTTGATACACACTTCGCGAAGGTGGTATACATTGGTTCTCCACACCGGATGGATCCTACCCAACTAAAAGAAACATTTGACGTATACTCATCAGGTGTACGAGATCCAGAGAACCCATCGACTCAGGTCACGTCGTCATCTGAGATGATACGAATCGCTCGTGAGTCTACCCTTGACGAGTTTATCAAACATCTCCCATCTAACACGTCAATCGACCCAGCTCGTGAGCTGTTTGAAGCTATTCGAGTAGCTCACAACCTACCAAAACGACCACCTGTCATTCTTGAGAAAACCCATACACGTGAAGAGTTCTACTCAGGTATGTTTGAAGTTGGTGAGCGAGTGGCTACAAAAGAATTACACGAAGGTGTCATCGCCAGTGTCGGTGCAAACTTCGTAGTTGTTAACATTGACGGTCAAGAAAAAAGGTACTGGCCACGCGATATTATAAAACTCTAAATGTATAAATAGTACAGAACGTTCTGTAACACACACGGGAATTCCTATGAAAATTATCACTAATCGAACACAGTTTACCCCCGGCCTCGCACACTACTGTGAAGCGGTACAGGCTGGTAACGTAATGACTGTCGACTATTACACGTCTGCAAAGACCCCAATAGTCCCACAACTAGTTAACTTGCAGGCACGTCTTATGGAAGCTGCCGCATACGAAAAAATGATCAAAGCTCCTGCAGCACCAAAAGCTGATGCAGAACCTGCTGAGAATCCTAATTGTAAGACCATCGACGGTGGTAAGCAGACCGATAAAAAATACGGTAAGGACCTCTCTAAAGGTGAAGAAGAAGCTATCGATATGGCACAAGATGCTATTAAAGATGCTGATGACGATCTGGAACAAGAAGCACCAGAGTTGACCAAAGGGATCTCACGTGCGTCTGAGCCAAGGCCAAATCAAAGACTTACTGAAAACTTACGTCAGGCTGAACTTGATGATCTGTATACAGTTAAACAGATTCAAGAAGCCATGCTCGCAGTCGAAGCTTTTGATGACGAAGGTGCCCGCGACGAATTCATTGGTGCACTTGGTGAGCCAGTCGGTAACGACCGCGATCTTCAAAAACCTAGAGAAGAAGGTAAGCTAGACGAGTCGGTACGTATTATGGACCGCTTCTTGAAAGCATAATAAATAACTGTATTATGTTTATTGATTCATCCAACTTCACGCACTATGCCTACGAAAATTACAATAACCCACAATGCGTGGACTTGGATGAATTCCATAGTGACCTCAAACGGTTTAAATACCTAAAGAAGTTGCTCAATCGTTATAAAGAGTCTGGTGTATTTAGTGAGCGCCTGATCTTGAATCATATTATTGTGTTACAAAACTTATTCGGAATTAGTGCGCTAAAGCATTTACTGGAATATAAGGTAGAAAGGGAACATTGGCCCGCAGTTAAAGCATGTTTGTTATTTCTGGAATATAGTACACCAGATGAGTACATAGATATACAGGCGGACCGTATTGTTACAAGGATCTTGGAAAGAATATGAAGACTCACGATTTAAAACCACTCGAAGCAGTTAAAGATTTTTATGGTCTCAACGAACAGTTGACCGGCGATAAACTTTCTGCTAACCTCTCAAACATAGTCATGAGCTTTTGGCATGACTTAACATCCCCATTTGTTGCAGACCCGGACTCATTTGATATTCATAGCCATGGTATCGATGGACCTTATCGCTGTATCAAAATGACCCCTGGTGCCGATGTCATCGAACGCGTATACGACCGAGTCGACTCTAGGGCATCAGATCTTGTCAAGGCGCTTAACAAAGCGTTCAACTCATCTGCGTTTGACCTGAAGATTCGCCGCGAGAATGGTGAACTTGATCTTATGGTCGCATTCACCGGCGCTGAAGGTGGTATATTCACGTGTAACTCATTGGTCCAAGGTGGATCATTTGCGGTTGCTCTTCGTATTCCAAACGACGAAGAAATGAAAGTTACCTTTGACTCTATGGCACAGGTTCCAACACCTTCTAATGTTGACCAGGGCCCTGCAGGTCCAGAGCTTGAACCCGCTCCGGCTGATGACTTTGACGACATTCCAGAGACCGATCCTCAAATGGATGACGGTATTCCTATGGAAGGTGCCTTTAAGAAACTGGCAACAGACGAAGAAGAGATGGAGCGCCTGGGTGTACAGCTATATAAAACTGCTCCAGCCGATGTTAAGAATCAACTCCCTAAGGCAGTTGCAGCCTTTATCCGTGACAACGTGCCACAATACGCAAAAGATAAAGGTTTTGATCCTAAGGACTTTCAAGCTGTTATGCGTGATATTATCCAAGACAAAGGAGAGATCACCGAAGAGATGGAAGACAATAAACCAAAGGGTGCAAAGATCGACCGTCCTGACTTTCAAGACGAGCCGTTCGAACCTGCGCAAGGTGACCTAGATACTCAGGACCTCGATCAAGAAAAAGAATTCCCTATCGATGAACAAGATGGTAAAGATCTTGCCACCCGTCTTGGTACAATTGAAGGTGCCTTACAGGCACTGATAACTCAAGTCGACGATGGTCCACTTAAGGATGAGATCCAACGACTTATCGGTATCGCGCAGTTACCACGACCCGACCTTCTTAGAATGGGCGAATCTCTTCGATTAATCATGAGAGCCATCCCATTGCTGAAGACCGAAGAGATGCCTGATATGGAACCAGGTGATGCTCCGATCGTAGACTATGAAGACTACGAAGACGCCCAACAGTACAACGAAGGTATGGCCTCGAATACTCAAGATTACGTTAATCCCCGTTTAGTTAAAGCTTTAAATAAAGCTGGGATTACTGACTGGAAAGCTGTTAAAAAGGCTGGATATACTTCCTACGAGATCTGGCCCGGTTATGAAATTGCCGTTGATGGCAAAGGCATTACCGTTATGAAAGATGGCAAAAAAGAAGGTTATTTTGATCGGCCAAAACGTGATTACAAAAAGGCTGTAGAACAGGTCAAAGATGGCAGAAGACTTCATGTACAGCTTAGCCTTTACACCGCGAGGGCTTTGGGCGGCCCCGATATTGACCTTGTAGAAGAGATGGACGACTTGGGTATGGCTGTAGAATCTACCTCAAATACTCAAGTCGTCATTAATCACCTTTTACCTAAAGCTTTAAGGCAAGCTGGGATTGACTGCAAAGTTGTTAAAAAGATTGGATATACTTCCTATAATTGTGGGAACGGCTATGAAATTGTCAATAATGGCGTAGGCATTACCGTTAAGAAAGATGGCAAAGAAGTAAGTTATATTGATCAGCCAAGACTCAATTACAGACAGGCTGTAGAACTAGTCCAACCAGTCACGAAAGAAGATGTCGCTGGTATGTCTGTGTCTAACATGGGTGGTAATGTCCCAGGCCACGATGCAGGTCCTGGTCCGGTCGTAAAGCGTGAAAAGAAGCCACAGCAAGAGTCTACTTCTTACCGTTACGTTTCACTTGAAAAGCTTAATCCATTTCAGAGGTAACAGATGACGTTTCTTCTTATCGTATTACCGAGCTTATTGACACTGGCATCTTTCATTGTCATAGCTCGGGCAGTATTCACCGCTGATTTTGCAGTAGAAGAATATATCGAAGAACTTTCAACGTGTATGGTATTGGCTGTAGCCTCTAATATTGCACACTTAATTATGTCAGTAACTGGCTTTAACCTTTTGGCGATGTTAATAGACCCACTTATGTTGGCTGTGGCATCTACTATTGCTTATCGTATATGGGAAGATTCTAATGGACATTAGTGTATTTCAGGTGTTGGCCACTGTTGCAGTTTCACTTATCACCGCGGTTAGTGGCGGTTGGATGGCTATGAAGCGGTTTAACCGAGAAGAAAAGAATCAACAAAGGGAGCAGCGTAGAGAGTTGCGTGACGACCTATACAAAGAGATCGATCGTCTTGGGGCTGACAACGCTCACCTCAGGGAAGAAAACATCCGTCTCCAAGAAAAAATATTAGAGCTTCAGGGACAGATCCTTGAGCTCAAGACCGAAGTGGCATTACTTAAAGTGGAGAACAAATAGTGTTCAGCTTTATGAATCCTCGGGTGTGGGCCTTGGTTGGGGTCGGTGCTGTTGTGGCTATCGGCTCCATTTGGGCAATTCACGCGTGGAACGGTATGGTACAATCTATCAAGGCTGAAGTCGCTCTTGAGTGTAATACCACACAGCTTGAAGAAGAACTCGCATTTGAAAAAGCCAAAAACGAAGACCTAGAGAGTCGTAATCAAGTCCTGAAACAGATCATTGACGGTTTTGAACCTGAGGTGATCGAACGCGTTGAGTTCCGTGATCGTGTGGTTACCGAGATCCGTGAAGTACAGGCTGAGGTCGAGTCGACTCAAGAAGGTAAAATACGAGAAGAGTTAAGTCCTACCACTCGCCTCTTCCTTGATAGCTTAAAGGAAGAAGACTAATGCGTTATTTGACAGTAGCTTTACTCCTTGCATTGGGTGCGTGTGCTACGACCCCACCAAAGATTGACCGCGTTCAGAAAGTTCCTATGTACGTGGTTATTCCTGACGAAATACTGGAACGTTGCCCTAGTGCTCCAAAGGTAAACCAGTCAGAACTTAAAACCGAAACCGACTATAATGAGCGGTTTGTACTTCCTTTGTGGGAGTCATATCTACAATGTCGTAAGACTATAAATAACATTATCATCCTAAACGAAGACGCCAAGCGTCGTAATGCTGAAAGAAATAAAAATGACTAGTAAAACAAAGCAGATGATTGCTCTGATGGAAGCATTGAACGCTGTCAATGGCGCTAACAAAGCTTCGCAATCACTAAGCACACAGCCAACGCTTAGCGAGGCTACTGAGCTTGAAGAAGCGTTCGATCTTGACAAGGCGCTTGACAAAACAGATATGATTAGGGTTAGTCTTCCTAATGGCAGATCTGATCACATTCACCCAGACAAAGCCGCTGAACTCGAAAAAGACGGTAAGCTGGAGATGACTGGACCAAAAGCTGCAGTATACATTGGTGAAGCTCAGCAGGACGAAGCGTTCGGCATGTCAAAGCCCGATGCCAAAACCGCAAAGACCGAAACCATGGCCTTGCTGGCAGCGGACTATGTCGAAAAGTTTGGCGCTGCTTTACCGATAACCAACGTCAGTGCCAAGGAGTGGTTCGAACGTAGTAAAGGTGAGATGAAAACTCACGGCATTGGTCCTGTGGAAATGATGGCCGCAATCATGTTTGCCAACCTCGTATACAAAAGAACACAATCCGAATCCGCTATTGACACTCCAGAACTCTCAGAAAGCACTATTGAGAAGGTCTTTAAAAAGATGGCCGCTGACGGCCTTTTGGATATGGATGATGAAGGTACATACACTTCCACGCTTGATTCAGTATTAGGCCCTGAAGCTAAAAAAGCTATCGCAACTAGTATTGCTAAGAGTGCAAAGCCGGGCCCAAAACGTGACCGAGCAGTTGCTAACTTGTCCGATGAAGCTGATCCAGTGAATGAATTCTTGACCTTTGGTAAAAAGCCAACGACTCCTGAAGAAACCAAAGCGTATATTCTTAAAAAATATGCCGGTAAAATCAAAAAAGTCAAAGAACTGTATAAGCAGTACCAAGCCGTTGCAGGTAAAAACATGTCGAGAGACGGCAAAACGGTTGGCTTTAAAGATGCTACAAAATCCCGTCCACAGTGGGATGCGTATAGGACCGCTGGCACGGAGCTTCAACAGATGATAAAGCAAAAGACTCGCGGCATGCCGGGTGCGGGTGACCTGGTTGGTTCCTGGCCGGACCTACAAAAAATCCTTCAAACCGAAGCCCTTGAAGAAGGGGACTTTATTTTCGACGATGAGCTTAATGCCCAGATCACTAACTTCGAAAAAGCGGTATATTCACTGTCAAATAATAAAAGCCTACGGGATCAATTTAAGAAGGGCGGTATCGACCTCGATAATATTGCGAGGAAGTTGCAGGATTTTGAGCCATTTAAACTCGATGATCCGTACGAAGGCCTTGAAGACTAGTATACAATCCTGAAGAAGACCGAACATAGCACTTAAAATGCTAAAAGGCTATGTACAATGCCACAATAATGTGATATACTGTACATACAATATAAATAATAGAGCGCTTCTACGGAAGCGCTCTTTTTATCTGATGAGGTTGAGAATGAATGACTTGCACGTAACAAAAAGATCTGGTGAGACTGAGTCCCTCTCACTTGAAAAGATCCATAAAGTACTCGAGTGGGCTTGCGAAAACATTACAGGAGTATCAATATCAGAGATCGAATTACGTGCAAATATACAACTCTATGACGGCATTCCTGCTGATGACATTCATGAGTTACTTATCAAGTCCGCTGCAGAGCTGATCTCCGAAGATACCCCAAATTACCAATATGTAGCAGCACGGTTGATAAACTATAAGCTACGTAAATTGGTCTACGGCAAATACGATCCTCCACATATCCGTACTATCGTTGAAGACAACGTGTCCGCCGGTGTATATGACCCGGATGTACTTAACATATACAGTGACGAAGAGTGGGAAACCGCCGAACGGGCTATTCGTCACACTCGTGATAATACATTTGCATATGCTGGCATGGAACAGTTCCGAGGTAAGTACCTTGTACAGGACCGTTCGACTGGCAGGTACTATGAGACACCTCAGGTACTCTATATGCTCGTGGCTATGACTCTCTTCTCTGAGTATCCGGTTGATACACGTATGAGTTGGGTCAAGCGTTACTATGACGCCATCTCAACGTTTAAGATCTCATTACCGACGCCAATTATGGCAGGTGCCCGTACAAGTACTCGTCAGTTCTCGTCGTGTGTTCTTATCGAGTCCGGTGATTCACTCGATTCTATCTTTGCGACCGGTACTGCGGTAGGGCAATATGCTGCCAAGCGTGCCGGTATCGGGATCAACGGTGGCGCAATCAGAGCTCAGGGTTCAAAGGTTGGTAACGGTGAAATCGTTCATACCGGAGTCATTCCATATTGGCGTTTCTTCAGAGGCGCACTGAAGTCCTGTTCCCAGGGCGGTATCCGTGGCGCCTCAGCCACTATCAACTATCCGTTCTGGCACCTTGAAGCCGAAGACCTTTTGGTTCTTAAGAATGCAAAGGGTACTTTCGAAAACCGTATCCGTGATATGGATTACTGCATTCACCTTAATAAGTTCTTTTTACAACGAGTCCTTGAGAAAAAACATATTACGTTGTTCTCACCCCACGAGGTTCCGGACCTATACGAAGCATTCTACTCTGACTCAGACCAGTTCGCTGAGCTATACGAAAAATATGAACGGTCTCGGTCACTCAAGAAGAAACGTATCAACGCCGAGGATTTCTATAAGACAATCTTGACCGAGCGTCAACAAACCGGTCGTATCTACATCTTCTTTGCTGATAACGTCAACGATCACTCTTCGTTCAAGGTTCCGGTCAAGATGACAAACCTATGTACCGAGATCACGTTGCCTACTCAGCCATTTAGTAATGCGAGTGTCGACGAGGGTGAGATTGCCCTATGTACGTTGAGTGCTATTAACTGGGGTGTTATCAATCGTATTGAGGATTTCGAAGAGGTATGTGAGCTGGCCGTCCGCGGACTTGATGCCCTTCTTGATTATCAGAACTATCCACTTCCGATGGCAAAGACCTCGACCATGAACCGTCGTCCATTGGGTATTGGTGTTATCAACTTTGCGTACTTCCTTGCGAAGCGTGGACTTAAGTACGATAATGATGCCCTTGATACTGTTCATGAGTACGCCGAAGCCTGGTCATACTACCTTATCAAAGCCTCGATGGAACTGGCCAAAGAGAAAGGGCGTTGCCCACTGTTTGACGAGACCAAGTATGCTGATGGTGTTATGCCTATCGATACGTATAAGAGAGAAGTTGATGAGTTGGTCGAGCCAGTGTACAATATGGACTGGGATCAACTTCGCGCTGACGTCCAGGAATACGGTGTACGTAACTCAACACTTATGGCCCTGATGCCAGCTGAGACCTCAGCTCAGATTGCCAATGCGACAAATGGCTTTGAGCCGCCGCCAGAGCTTGTGACAAAAAAGAAGTCAAAGCATGGTACTCTCGCTCAGGTTGTTCCTGAGATCCAACGGTTAAAAAATACATATGACCTACGTTGGAACCAAAGTGTTACTGCATACCTTTCGGTTGCTGCGGTGATGCAAAAGTTCATGGACCAAGCCGGTTCGTTTAACACTAGCCACAATCCAGAAATATGGGGTGGGAAAATACCTCTGTCCGTATTGGCACACGATGTTATGTTTGCCTATAAGTATGGACTCAAGACATTGTATTACGCCAACCCAGCGCCAACTAAAGTAGACAAAGACACAACAGACAACCAGGACGATGGTCCTGAATCAGACGAGGAAGAGTGCGAGAGCTGCGTTATATGACATATTCCGTATTTAGAAAAGCCGAAGTATCACACCTGAAACGTAAGATGTTCTTCGACGAACCAGTCGATGTGGCTCGTTACGATAAGGTAAAATATCCACAATTTGAAAAACAGAATGACAAGATGTTGAGTCTGTTCTGGAGACCTGAAGAGGTCAATCTAGAAAAGGACCGTATCGACTTTGAAGGACTAACTGATCATGAAAGACACATATTCACATCTAACCTCAAACGACAGATCCTACTCGACTCTGTCCAGGGACGAGGACCTGTGGCCGCGTTCGGCCCACTCACGTCGTTACCCGAGCTTGAGACTTGCTTCGTCACTTGGGAGTTCTTCGAGACGATACATTCCAGATCGTACACTCACATCATAAGAAACGTCTATGCCGATCCATCTGTGGTATTCGATACCATGCTGGATATCCCTGAGATTATTGAGTGTGCTGAAGACATCTCAAAGTACTATGACGACTTGATGACCTATGAGGATAAGAAGTCTTTGTGGTTGTGTATGAACTCGGTCAATGCTCTTGAGGGTATCCGGTTCTACGTATCGTTTGCATGCTCATGGGCATTTGCTGAGCTCAAGAAGATGGAAGGCAACGCTAAGATCATCAAGCTCATTGCGCGTGACGAGAACATCCACCTTGCTATATCGACTGCTATCCTCAAGCAACTCCCGAAGGATGATCCTGAGTTTATCCAGATCAAGGAAGAGTGTAAGGACGAGGTTCAACAAATCTTTATTGATGCTATCGAACAAGAAAAGAAGTGGGCACAGTACCTTTTTAGGGATGGTTCGATGATTGGTCTTAACGCCGCAATGCTCGAGTCATATGCCGAATGGATCGGTACCAAGAGAATGAGAGCTGTCGGTGTTGAGTCACCATATTCTCCGGGTGGCTCCAACCCATTGCCATGGACCGAGGACTGGATTTCAGGTGGAGCAGTTCAGGTTGCACCACAAGAAACCGAGATCGAAGAGTATATCGATGGTGGCGGTATCGAAGCAGATAACCTTGATATTCTTTCAGACTTTAAGCTATAAACTGTGTACATCAGTACCGATATGGTGTATAATAAAATTATAATATAGCAAGGAGAGAAAATGTATCGAATCTATTCAAAGGACAATTGTAAGTTTTGTACGATGTCTAAACAGTTACTCGAACAGAAGGGTATCTTATACGAGGAACTGAAGTACGAGACTGACTTTACCCGTGACGAACTGTTTGAACGGTTCCCACAAGCCAAAACATTTCCACAGATTGAAACCACTGATGGGGTATACGTAGGAGGATTTGACCAACTAAAGGAACTTATCGGGTAACATATAAATAGTCACATGACGTGGCTATACCAAGATAACGAATTCAATGAGACACCTGACAAGAAAGACTATGTTGGGTTTGTCTATCTAATTACCGAGCTTGCTACTAACAAGAAGTATGTGGGGAAAAAACTGTTCCATAAGCCAGCGTACCGTATGGTCAAGCTGAAGAATGGTACGAAGAAACGAAAGAGGGTATATGTAGACTCTGACTGGCGTGACTATCATGGATCGTCAGTCTCGCTAAAGGAAGCTGTTGAAAGCAATGGCTCTGAAAAGTACAAGCGTGAGATACTTCGCTTATGTGCTAAGAAAGGTGAGATGAGTTACTACGAACTCAAAGAACAAGTAGACCGTGAGGTCTTATTCTCTGACGAATACTATAACGAATTTATTTCGGCTAAGATCCATTCCAAACATCTTTAAGTGATATGTCAGAATACGTAAGCGTATAAATATAACTAAATGAACTAAAAGAGCAATAGACCGTATGGTCTGATTCTCAGACGAGGCCATTATGATTATCGAATTAATTGAACACAACACCAGGACTCCGCTCCATCTTATCATGGAGGTAAACAAGTCACTTGATGACTTTCATCGTGACCTCCGTGGAGTTGTTATTATAAACTTTATTAAAAAGACCAATGGCCGACAGCGCCACATGGTCTGTACTCGTAACCCTGAAATAATTGAGAAGGTCGCCGGTGCTGCAGCTCTCGCCGCTGGTAACGAGTATAAAGGTCCACCAACAGTTATACCGGTCTTCGATCTAGTCAAGAAAGCTTGGCGTTCTTTTGACGTTAAGACCGTGCGTGACGTATCATCCCGCGAACTTGCTTCCCTTGCTTCACTGTCACGTAAAGACCGATACCGCGACGATAAAAAATTTGGTGTACTTCAACGGCTGAATCCGTTTAACCGTGATAAAGTTCAATTCAAAGATCACTATGTTCCGAGGTCTCAGACGCTTGTTGAGCATACCGCGATGGAAATACAATCTACCGAGATTTCCAGATTTAAGGATATATTGTAATGGCAACCATATTTAGAAAAGACTCACCACTTTCGGTATACCGACCAGTGAGTAAGAATTGTTCAAACACACTTCGTGAGTACGCACGCAAATGTGGTATCACGGATTGTTATGAGCAATTCTATCTTCCGATTAAGTCAACCGAAGGCCCGTGTGACTGGCACCAGTATCGTCCAAATAAAGAAACCTTAAGTGTCTCTACAACCGGACTGGTACAAACTGAATACGGTATTGGTCTTCAACTAAAAGAATATAAATTTCTCAACGAATGTACCGATGCCTATAGTATGGATGGTACCGAATTCGATTCTATTATATACCTCACCTCGTCGATTAATGTAGAAGACATTAATATGTCAAAGGTATTTGAGGAAAAGATTATTGTCAGAGGAGAGGTTCATAGCGAGTCGTTTCCGATACACGAAGAAACCAAAATTGAGGAAGTAATACCTGAAGGAATTGATCCTGAGCTTTGGCAGTTCTTAACGCCAGCTCAAAAGAGACTCTGGTAATGAAAAAGATTGATCTATCCGAGGCAAGACGCATTGCGCTTGAGGATGCCAGGGAACGCCAGAAACAGGCAGCACTCCTTGAGGCTTCTGAAGCACGCAATGAGTTTATTCGTGAACAGGTTCAAGTCCTAAACAAAACGAGCAATACGTACCTCCGTGGCATTGATCCGGTTCAAGGTGAGATGCTACCTGAAGGTACTATGTTTTTTGGTAACGACCTCAAGTGGTATCTCGTTGAGTCAGATGGTATAACCGATATTACTCGCGAGGGGCTTCAAGGACCGCAAGGTGAACAGGGTCCTCCCGGTCTTATCGGTGAGCAGGGTATCCAAGGCCTACCGGGTGAACCAGGTCTTATAGGTGAACAAGGACCACAGGGCAATCCCGGTCCAGAAGGACCTCGTGGCCAACGCGGGCAACGCGGTAAAGCGGGTCTTATTGGTGAGCAGGGTATCCAGGGTGAGACAGGTCCAATTGGTCCGATGGGACCTCAAGGACCTGCAGGTCAGGATGGTAAAGACGGTAAGGATGGTGAAACACCGAACGTTGATCCACTCATCGAAAAAATACGCGAAGAGCTCGAAGCCAAATTACTTAAGGACTATGAGACTCAGCGAGCTAATATAGAAGCGGCACTAAGAAACGTAAGAGCTCCAGGAAGCGGCATGTCTTCGTCCGGTGGCTCGGTACGTATTATGGACAATGATGATGTTCAGCGTAAACGACTCAGTGACATTGATGACGACTCGCTTCTGGTATTTGATACTGATGCTAAAAAGTACCAGACCGAAACGTTTCAAAGTCTACTTGACCGTCATGATATTACCGGCGGTGGTAGTACCGGCGGTGGTAGTACCAGTGTTACTGGTGGTCTTATTCAGACATCTGAGTTCTCACTGTCCGGAACAGCGTATGCCGCAAATCCTGTTACAGATCAATTTTCGTACGTATCACACTATGTGGTCAACGATACTACTAATGAAGTAGTTTCAATACCTCTTACTATTACGAGTACAGGTGTTGACCTTACTTCAAATATTGACCTAACTGGTCACACACTACGTTTGTTATATTCAACCGCGGCTCCTACTAATACGTTTGCTCTTTCAGGTACAGTGTTGACGGTTAACTTCTCGGTTGAGGGTATTGGTAATTACGTAAATCATTACATAAGCGACGATACCACTGGTGATATTGTTGAGATTGGTGCACAGATAAATAGTACTGATCTTGTAATAACTTCAAATATTGACATGACAGGAAAGACCCTGCATGTCATCCACTATTAATCTATGTACAGCTTAACAACACCAAGAGGAAAACTAAATGGCTGAAAAACAATTCTATCATGACATAGATCTTGTTAAAGTTGGTCAGCTCGTCGATGCACGCTTTAAGAACGTCACTAACGCAGAGAGATCTACGCTAGCTGGCAGCCTTGGGACTGGCAACAAGGGCTTGGTCATCTATGACACTGACGATTCGGAGATGTATCTCTGGGACGGAAGTTCTTTTAATAGGGTCTCTGCGGACGTAACTGGAGATCTTATCTTCAAAGGCGTCATTAACCCCACTAACGACAATACCGCCGCAGTTGAAGCTGTACAAGGTTATCAATATGTGGTGGATACTGCTGGTACGCTGAGTAAAACCGGTGTTACTTTCACACCTAGTGCAGTTGTTGAAGTCGGAGACATGGTTCTCTTTACTTCAACCACAGAAGCTACGGTTATTCAACGTAACATTGAAGATGCTACGACCTCTAAGAAAGGTCAAGTAGAACTGGCGACCACTGCTGAAACCAACGCCGGTTCAGCCACAGCTCTCGCAGTAACACCAGCATCTTTGACCGATGTTCTTACTGACATTTCAACTAACACGTCAAACATCTCTACCAATGCCGGTAACATCTCAACTAATGCAAGTGATATTACTTCACTTGAGACATTTACAGGTACCGGGACATCACTTGATACAACCGCAACTGATCTTGCTGCTGGTATCAATGAACTGCATGGTGAGATTGGAACAAACGCGTCGAATATCTCTACCAATGCAGGTAATATCAGTACTAACACGTCAAATATCTCGACGAATGCTGGTAACATCAGTACTAACACATCAAACATCTCTACCAATGCAAGTGACATTACCGCGCTCGAGACGTTTACGGACGTTGGTACAGGTCTTGATACCACAGCTACTTCACTGGCTGATGCGGTTAACGAACTACACGGTGAGATTAACACTAACGCATCAAACATCTCGACAAACACGGGTAACATTTCAACTAACGCAAGTGATATCTCGACTGCTCAGTCAAACATCTCGACGAACGCGAGTGACATTACATCACTGGAAACCTTTACCGGTTCTGGTACTTCACTTAATACGACAGCAACTGATCTTGCGGCTGGTGTTAATGAACTTCACGGTGAGATAAATACCAATACGTCGAATATCTCGACAAACACTGGTAACATTTCGACGAACACCGGTAACATTTCAACTAACACATCTGACATTACTTCACTTGAAACGTTTACAGGTACCGGCACTTCACTTGACACGACTGCGACAACTCTCGCGGGTGCTGTCAACGAATTGCATAGTCGTACAGAAGCGAAGATCTATACTAACTCCTCATTTAGCGTAACTGCTAATGTTGCTGCTACGATCACGCACAACCTTGCTCTTACTGACAAGGACTTCTTTACGATCCGCGTATGTGACTCAAGTGGTTCTTCGGTCAGTGTTGATGTTGACTCGGTCAATACCAACTCACTCACAATCACCTCACTCGTTTCCCTTACGGGTCTCAAGTGCATAATCATGGGTACGTAATAACACATGTCATTTGATAGGTTTGCCTCTGGACTCCAGCTCCCTAATGTGGGATCTGGGGTCAATCCACGAGCTTCTGATAGTTCAGACTTTCTTCGCCTTTACTTTAAGACCGACCAGCTTTATCATACTGATGAGGCCGGTACTGAAGTACAGCTAACAGGCAATAACCTATTATTGGCAGGTGGTACTCTGTCAGGTGACGTGACTTTCGTTGATAGCGCGAACTTGTACCTCGGCACTGGCAATGACTTCTCGATGCGATATATCGGCGGAACGATATTTAACGCTATAGCGGGTGATGTATACTTTCAAGATAATGGTACAACCGTTATGCGTCAGGCGGGTTCCAACATGCGGATGTACGACAGTCGGAACCTTCAGTTCGGAACTGGTGGTGACTGGGCGTTCCAATACAACGGCACCGACGCTTATATGGATTTGGATTCTGGTGCTTGGCGCTGGCGAGACGGTGCAAATGGCAACGCTGATAGAATCCGATGGACACCAAGTGATGGTCTTGAGTTTCAGGATGGACACCAACTTCAACTTGGAACCAGTAACGACCTGCGAATGTACCATTCAAGCGATACCAACTACTTTGATCTGGTTAACGGGGACCTGAAGGTCCGCGACGTCAGCGGAACAGCTGAAGACCGGTTTGTGTTCACCCAAGCCGGAAGACTGGGTATCGGTACAGACTCTCCGGATGTTGATCTCCACGTTGCATCCGGCAATCCTGTCATTCGACTTGAAGACACGAACGCGGCCAGTGATGCGAAGCAGTGGAACATCTCAGCCGGTGGCACAAACCTACTAAGGTTTCAGGCTCTTACTGACTCAGGTACCGGCGGTGGCCACTTGTTTGAGTTTGAGAGAGTAGGAAGCAATATACATCAATTCGCTGGAATGAAGGGCGGCGTCCGTTGGTTTACGATCCACAACGACGATCAAAAAGTCGGTATCGGGTCCTCATCACCAGAGACATTGCTTCACGTTCAGGGCCCGGGTCTTGGTGGCACGGCCGGCGATGCTGAAGACTTGGTGATTATACGGGATCAATCAAATACAACATCGGGTAACGCTGATCGTATCGTCTTTAGCCACGAGCGTCTATCGACTGGTACTAACTGGGAAACCGCAGGAATGCGTATCGGTCGGCGTGTCGATTCGAGCGAGATGGGATATATTCAATTTGGCCATAGCAGCGATACGGATGGTGACCTTATTACCTTTGGTGATGACGCGGCCGAACTAATGCGATTGACCCCACAGGGTAAACTCGGGGTTGGCACAACGACACCGGATGTTGATCTTCATGTCGCAGGTGGATTGCGTGTCGAAACTAGTTCTGACTTTGATAGCGGCATTGACGCAAACAAAACTGCGTCGATTATGTTACCAGATACTGGCGAAATCGCCTTTGATACTGGCGACTATATTCGCACACTTATTTCTAAGGACTCAAGTGGTTATATTAACGTTGGTCAAAACGGAACAGGTATTATTAGCCGGGTTAACCTTCTTCCTGGTACGTCAGGTGTAGTAATTGTCCAATCAGATAATAACAATGCGCTGGTGATCAATAATAACGGTAGCGGTAATGCGCGGATGCAATATCAGATTGCCGGTTCAAACAAGTACAATGTCGGTGTTAATGCGGGCGATAGTAGCTATACAATATACGATGTGGTAAATGCTACTACGCCATTTAAGATTGAGCCAGGTTCCGGAAACAACGCTGCGGTCGTGATTAAGGGTGATGGCGATGTTGGCATCGGCACAGACTCTCCGGGATCACCGTTAACCGTCGCTGGGGTGATTGAATCCACCTCGGGCGGTGTCAAGTTTCCCGACGGCACTACGCAAACAACAGCCGGTAGTGGCGGTACCGTCGCATTTGACGACCTTACCGATAA
>Ga0098046_1000122_pt1 | contig 29771 bp, 45 predicted proteins | sample 11BtaG_FD_77067 | JGI IMG/M metagenome (GOLD analysis project Ga0098046, IMG submission 77067) | Marine viral communities from the Subarctic Pacific Ocean - 11B_ETSP_OMZ_AT15265_CsCl metaG | ecosystem: Environmental > Aquatic > Marine > Oceanic | place: Pacific Ocean | collected 2015-01-16
CAGATGGGGTAGAAGTGAAGACCAATTGCGTTGGAGGATGGGACAACTGCACCAGAGATGATGTTGTTTCCATACATGAGTGAACCAGCGACTGGTTCGCGGATGCCGTCGATATCGACAGGAGGTGCTGCTACGAAAGCAACGATGAAGCAGATGGTTGCCGCCAACAGTGTTGGGATCATCAGTACACCGAACCAACCAACATACAAACGGTTGTTGGTGGAGGTGACCCACTCGCAGAACGATTCCCACGAGGAAGTTGATTGTTGTTGTCTTGAAAGCGTGGACATTTTAAAAAAGGGTTAGGTATGAGTGCAGGGAAACACTAGTAAATTATTCCTGTCTCACCCTCAGAGGCAGGTATGAAAGACTGTTGTTTAGACACGCTGTTTAGTCTTGGTAAGGCGTGTTGTGTGTCGTTTTGTAACGACTCATATAATATATAGGCATTATCCGATTTTGTCAACCCCTTCCTGCTGAACCAGTTCGTAATCTGTCCCCTGATCTGTCTCGATCAACCAGGACTGGAAGGCATCATAGACGATTCGGAATGCCTCAGGGGCACCCTTGCCTTCTGTGAACTGACTCAACATGCCTTGACATGCACCGCTGGATGTGTAGTCATGACAGAATTCATATACTTTTCTATCAATCTGACACCCATGCATGACAAGGGCGGCTAAACAAAAGCGCCTATCATCTAGGCGCTCAGGATTGTATCTCCAATCTTCAATCATAGTGATACACAACGTAGTTCTTTTTTACAGGTGGGAGAGATACTCATTCGTGAGCAGAGATAAATGTAAAACTCTGCCTTGATTCTAGTGAGATTATTGTAGTGTTTCAATCTGATCCATCTACCATTCAAATTAAATTCTAATGCGTATCTCTCCATTGATCTGCGTTCAACACAGATTTATTTAGTTTACCAGATACCAGGGATAACCTGTCCTGTCAGTGCATATGCACCGAGTGCTGCGATGACTCCGAGCATTGCTGCCCATCCATTAATGCGTTCTGCTTTTTCGTTCATTGTTCTTTAAGATAATTGAGTACGGTTTGTGGAGATGATACAGAGTAGGGATCTGCGGGGCAGAGTCCTACCTTACCAGGTTCTTCAAAGATCCTTTCAATCTCACCATTATTTACTACCATGGCATAGCGCCATGATCGATATCCAAAACCAAAGTTTGCTTTGTTCACTGCCATTCCCATGGCGCTAGTGAACTCACATGCTCCGTCTGGTATTGGTTTTACGTTACGAACTTTGACTTGACTGAACCAGTTGTTCATTACAAAGGAATCGTTAACAGATATACAGTACACTTCGTTAACATACTTCATGAACTCAGGGTAGAGTTCATCGTATTGTGGAAGTTGTTGTGTAGTACAAGTAGGTGTGAATGCACCAGGCAGTGAGAACGCCACACACCGCTTACGATCGAAGAGATGGTGGGTATCAATGTCTACCCAGGTTGCACCTTTACTGTATTTGAAAGTTACCTCAGGCAGGAACATCTTTGTTCTCCTCAGTAACTTCCCAAGAACCACCTACACCACCTTCCATGTTAACAACAATGTCTGGTGTCTTTGAGTGATGTGGTTCGTGAGGTCTGTCCATAGGTTGAGACTTGGTGTCGTCATTCCTGGACAGATTCTTGATCACAATGAAGGCATCCTTATTGTACTTGCGAGTACCGTAAGGGGTTGCCCACTTCTTATTGTATTCTTCACCTTGGTGGATGCCAGAGATAACAGTTCCTCCAACCTCAACCACGATGTTATCATGCCTCACATCCCATCCGAGAGCAGCAACTGTCTCGATCAGGGACTCTTCTGTATAAGTTTGTTGCATTAGAAACCAAAGATACCAAAGAAAAATACACTACCACTGGCAGCATACGAAGTTATTGCAGCAACAAATCCTAACATAGCGACACGTCCATTCAGTTTTTCTGCACGTTCGGCATAGGTTTCGTAACCATAGCGTTCCGCTTCGGTTGGGTCAATATACATACGGGGTTCAGTTGCCCACATGTTTTGCTGGCCACGGTCGTTAGAAGTAACAGTCATGAGTCTGTAAAGTTATGTAACAGGTCATACTATATAGGATTTGTTAAGATTTGTCAACCAAACGAGATCACGTCTTGACCAGGAGTGTTGATTTCAATGTTGCCTGCTGCTGCAACAGTGTCATTCAGATTAAAATTAATATAATCTGATGTACTGAGTCCTAGATCCTGAGTGAAGGCACTTGTAGCGCCTCCTGGAATCCTCTCAGTGATGGTTTGGAGACCTTGATAGTGTCGCCATACCTCAGTGAGATCATTACGATTGAACGTAGGATCATCAATTGCTGCTTTCAACGCAGACCGCAAGGCAGTCACTGCGTTATCAAATTCATTTCGAGTCATAATGCGTCAGTGTTGTAAGATTTTACATTGTCCCTACGATAGCAAGGAACTCCATCAGGATCTAACCACTTGGTATACTCGAAGTCTTCCATTGCTGTGTCAATCTGCATTGCATTATCACACAGGTACATGTCTTTGTACTTTCCTGTGTATGAATCTGCTTTCTGGATACGATAATCCCTGAAACCATTTTCTAGAATGCCACAATCTACATAGCGATAAGGAAATCGTTCGAGCAGGACTGTGAGTTTTGTCATGGATCGGGTGACGTGTGGGACGTGGACTAATGATAGCACCTTATAGGAAATGGTACCACCCTGTTGCGATCAGTTTCTCTGATGTGTCAGATTTGCGACCCCTATGGGTGAAGGTCCAGTCGCTAGGCCAGATGACAGTCATCCCTTTCTCAGCAGGGACATATAAATCTTGATGGAACCATTCAGTACCACCATCAGGTACGTCATTAAGGTATGTCATCCAGACGAGGTGTCTGTAAGTATTAGATCTACTTGACGACTGCCTTTCACAGTGCCACATGTGGTAACCACCACCAGGTTTATAGTATTGAAGATTGAAGAACTCTTCCATCTTCCAGACGTTTGTCTTGGAACAAAGAGGGAAGTGATCGACATAGTTATTCACTATACGATTCACTTCCCCAGTGAAATCACGAACCCTGCTATCAGTGATTCCAATAAAGACAGGGTTGTCTATGGAATCTTTGATAGCAGTGTTTACCATGCCACCACCATTGTCATCAATTGTTTCCCCAGGCCACTTCTCAAAGATAGTTTGAGTATGATAAAAGTCAACGATGCCATCAATAACGCTCTCGTCAATCTTCTCTTTGTAGATAAAATCGGTACGAGGATTCGCTATTCGGCCATCATACAGTATAGGTTCTGGGTTCAGTTTCATTTAAACAAGTACATTGTCTGCTATAAGGTGGTCAATAAGGTAGGCATAATCTTCTTCAACATCTGATCCAAAGAACCTGACTCCTTTATTTTCATAAAAGCGACAGACTTGTGAGAACAGATGCGGATACTGGATTTCCAAGGAGATGTCTCCGTTGGCAGCATCGCGAAGGATTTGCAAAGAGTTTGCAAATCTAGATTGGATCGTCATGATCGTCTCTCTCCTACTTATTCTACTGTGTTCGGGGGGCGTAACCCCGACGATTCAGGCTGGACTCGAACCAGCGACCGACTGCTTAGAAGGCAGTTGCTCTATCCAACTGAGCTACTGAACCATGTTAACGCCAAGCGGGACCCTGGATCCATCCTACAAGGGATAGACGGGTGCCTGAGGTCACAGGAGCAACCATGTGTGGGTCATCCGAATGGAAGAACACCATGTATGCTGACTTTAATGGGACTGCCTGATTGATTAGATGAAACTCACCACCTTCAAAGTTATCATTCAGTAGAAGAGTGAATGATATCTTACGAATCTTCTGGTCATTCCTCTTGAAGGGATGCCATTCAGATTCATCTTGGTGCCAATCATAACGATGACCTTCACTATACTTTGTCACCTGCAAGGGTTCAACAAAGTCTAGATCGAAAAACCAGTTCGCTGCTTCATTCACACGAGTAGCATAAGACATCACAATATCATAGAGTGCCTGAGAATCAATGAAGGCGACTTCACATTCTCTAACGTTCTCTATTTCTGTTGTCTTAAAGTTCTTGTGTTCTGAAACTATTTGATTGATCTGTTCAAACTCATCATCAGTCAGTTCGACAGTGACATAACGATCACGGTAGTTCATAGATGGATTTAATTCTTTCGTTAACTGCATGTGCTGACAGTTCAGCACCCTGCTCCACATGCTCATGGAGTTCGTCAATCAGAAGTTCTAACATGTAGAAATCTTCTGAGTCAAGATAGTCATCCATGGTTTGCTCTAAGTCCAGAACTCTATTAATATATAGCAGGACAAAGGCGTTGTCAAGAGGTCTAGGACGGTTGTGGACGTGGCATAATCTTGTGTGGTGTCATCTCTTTACCCATGATGTTGAAAGAAATGATAGTGCGAGACACATCAGTGAAGTTAGGTTCCTGCATGTGTGGTAAGTATGATGGAAAGAATACACAGTCACCTTCCTTTACATCAGGCATGTAGTCCACTACCTCACCGTTGATGTAGTTATGAAAGGGTGCGAAGAACGTAGTTGCTTTATGAACCTCAGGATTGAAATCAAGATACAATACACCAGTGATTCCCACAGGTCCATGGTTATGTACCCCATGAAACTTACCATTCTTGGTAGTCTGATGCCACATTGCTACAATCTTTCTGATGTCCAGAGGGTAATCAGTCTGCATCTCATCTAGAATTGGTTCTAAACAGTCTAATACATCCCAATAATACTTGGGCATCAACTTCTTACCAACTAACTCGTGGTAATCTGTATCCATCTCATGCAGATTCAGACGACCACCAGTGATGTGTGCTTGTGGACTATTCTCATTACACTGTTCCAGTAGGATAGGTTTCCACTTGTCCCAGTCAGGAACTTTGAAAGACTCAATTGGGATTGTAAACATTTTTAATAAACCATTCGGCATCAACAACAGCAAGAGGTTTCTTTCCATTCTTTTTCATGAAAAGAATAGGAGTATTATCTCCTGAGTTTGCACACGCTTGATCGTATGCATCATATACATTAAGTTTCTCTACATTCTTACACTCGATACTGAATGGAAACTTCTGTCTAGCATCTCGTGCCATCATAATGTCTTCACCACCAGCACCCATGCTACGAGACTCAATGTCTTCGGGATGAATATCTCTATGCTCAATGAGCATATCTCTCACCCACTGCTGGAACCTACGTCCCTTTGCTTTCGCGCTCTGTGGCCTCATAATGTTTCTTGTACTTAAAGTATATTTTGTAGTAGCGGTTACACGCTTCTCTTATATACTTATAATCCTCAGAGTCGGTCCCATCTGGGGGAAGAGCACTGAGGATTGCACAACACCCCTCCATCTCTGAGATCAATCTGAGATATACGGTGGGGTGTAAGTTATCGGAATCTATATTCCACTGAGGTTTAATCGGCATAACCATCATCGTCATCACCAAGACGATACCCAATCTGTGGTTCTGATGGTTGCACTGTGTAACGTTGGGGATCTTCCTTGATGGCATCTTCTAGACTGATTGCTAGAAGTTTAAGGTTATGAGCAATTGCTTTTACCTTATCGTAATTCATTCATCCTCCGTAGTGATAAAACGTTGTACCTCTGCCCAGTCTTTCTCAAACTGAGTAAGTCCTTCACGAGTAAGGACATGATCATACATCTTCCAGAATACCTTGGGTGGCATCGTAACTACATTAGCACCATACAGGAAGCAACGGGAGACATGATGTACATCTCTTAATGATGCAGCCAGTATCTGTGTGTCAATGCGATGAGTAGCATACACACCAGCAATCGCACGTACAAGTTCTACTCCACTCACACTGTTGTCGTTACATCTTCCCACAAAGGGTGACACATACTTAGCACCTGCCTTAGCAGCAAGGATTGCCTGTGCCGTAGAGAAGATAAGAGTTACATTTACATCAATTTCATTATCAGAAAGAGTCTTACATGCTTTAAGACCTTCTACATTGCAAGGAACTTTGATTGTAATGTTTGGATTGATCTGAATATAAGTATCTGCCATCGCTAGCATCTCTTCTGCTGTTGATCCAGATACTTCTGCTGAGATAGATGATGTCCAAGGGAACATATCTGAGATCTCTTCTAATACTTCTTCGGGATCTCGCCCTGCTCTGAGCATCAACGTAGGGTTAGTAGTCACACCATCGATAAGACCAGTCTCTACTGCTCTCTCGATTTCATTAGCATCACTACTATCCAAAAAGATTTTCATCATAACCTTAATAATTGTAAGAAAAAAGGACCCATGTGGGTCCTGGTATTCAATTCGTTCAAGCAGTTTTGGTGTCAGGTACAATCTTGCGACTGACTCTGGTCCCGCGATACATGAGATCAAATCTTTGCTTGGCAGTTTGCTCAGCAATGACCTTCTCTTTGTACTGCTCGGTGTCGTATGCGACACCACGGTAAGTGACTTGTGCCATGGATTTACTCCTGAAAGTGAGGTGGTTAGACCCCGTTCCTTCAATCGTATGCGTCCCATGGGTAGCAATCAGGTGTTGATTCCTTCATGACCTCAATCAATTCCACCTTATACTCAGGAGGAATGTTCTCATTTGTTCTCATCCGAAACATGATTGCATCGGCCTGAGCGCAAGTGAGTGATGTATAGAATAATAGTTCTATCATGGGATGAACGGCTCCGTTCCGCGATTTACTTGCGCCAATCAGGATATAGAGTCCTGATCAGTGAACGATAGGTACAGTGTACCTCATAATATTTATAATGTCAAGTCTCTTTTTCGCATCCTTGTGCCTGGTCGCCTAAGATCTTTCTTCAAATCGTTTAAGAATTTGATGTGATCCCCAACAGACCTGACAGGGTTGGAGGGGATTCTCTTCTTACGCTTCCACGACTTCTTACTCAAAGTTGGAAGTCAGCAAACGTAGCACTCTCAACATCTTGCTTGATGCCACCGACCACATAGGATTCAATCTCAGTCTCCTGTGGAGCGTTCTGCTGACCCTTAGAGTTCAACCAGTGCTCAGTCCATGGGAGTGGATTGTTCTTAGCAGGGATATCGAACATGGGTTCGAGACCAATAGACTTCATACGACGGTTAGCGATCCACTCAACGTACTGTGAGAGTAGTCTCTCGTTCAGTCCGATCATAGAACCTTCTTTGAATAAGAAGTTCGCCCACTCTTTCTCTTCGGTCACTGCCTCAGCAAACATCTGACGAACAGTTTCTTTCTCCTCTAATGCAATCTCTTGCATCTCGGGATCATCACCATCCTTCCACTTCTTCAAGATCTTCTGAGTCAGAACGAGGTGCTGTGACTCATCCCTGGCAATAAGGGAGATAATTTTTGCTGAACCTTCCATGAGTTTAAGTTCACCAAAAGCAAAACTACAAGCAAAAGAAACATAGAACCGTATACCTTCAAGGATGTTAACATTAGCAATCGCCAGGTAGAGTTTACGTTTCAGATCCCTTAGTGTCTCATCACGGCAAGGAGATCCTTCCCAATGTGACGACCACATGTCACCCTCTGCCCATGAACCTACGGCATTTAGGAATACATCATATGCTTTGGTAACAGACTTGGCACGTCTAAGGATTTGTGGTTCATCCAATGTAGTATCCAGAACAATAGAAGGGTCAGGATATACATTCTTAATGATGTGTGTATAGGAACGAGAATGAATCTGTTCCATGAACTGCCACACACCCATGGCACCTTCCAGTTCTGGTAGAGAACAGTATGGTGAGAATGCCATACCAGGTCCACGACCTTGTACAGAATCTAGAAGGATCTGATACTTCAAGTTAGAAGTATAGATGTGTTGTTGCTGTGGGTTAAGAGTTTTGTAGTCTACTCTATCTTTTTGTAGTGATACTTCTTCGGGTCTCCAAAAGTATCCGAGTTGTGTCTGAGTTAGTTTATCAAAATCAGGATACTTGAACTCAGCATACTGCTGCATACCTAACGGTGCTCCGAAGAACATCGGTTGTTTTTTAGTGTCAACTTTCCTGCTGTTGAAGACTGTGACTCCCATTCTCTGCTCCGTATGTTCCGTAGTTTGTGACATAATTTAAAAATGAATTTATCCTTGGAGGGAAGTCCAAAGACTCGCAGACTGCAAGGTAGGACTCGAAGTCCTCTTGCAGTTCTACACATAACGTGATAGTGATTTCCTTAGACATTGCAGGCGTCACACTCAGACTCATCGCCACTCAAAATGTCATCGACAAGAGCATTGAGTTTCTGTTCCGTGTCATCGGTGTCTTCATCCTTCTTATTATCATAAGTGTTCTGATAGTAAGATGTCTTCCACCCATACTTGTACGTGGTTAAGAAGTCTTGTGCCATCACAGACACAGGAATCTCATTGTCATTGAACTGGGTAGGATTGTATGACCAGTTACCACTGATCGCCTGATCGAAGAACTTCTGCATCACTGCAACAATACGAATGTAACCTGCGTTAGAAGGCATATCCCACAGCAGTGTGTAGTTGTTCTTTAATGAATTATATTGTGGAACAATCTGTTTAAGAGGTCCCTTCTTTGATTTTTTAATGGACAGGTAGTCGCGAGGTGGTTCGATTCCATTGGTTGCATTTGACACAACGGAACTACTTTCCGATGGCATCTGTGCTGACAATGTTGAGTGCCTAAGACCGTGGGCGGCGATAGATGCTCTAAGACTTTCCCAATCATAATTGTACTCTGGTGCTGCTAGTTCGTCAACCTCCTGTTTATATGTATCGATAGGTAGAATTCCATCATGATACTTAGTACGTTCGTATCCATCACATGCTCCCTTCTCCTTAGCGATCTGATTAGATGCTTTCAGAAGGTTGTACTGAAACGCTTCGGTGAGTTTATGAACTTCCGTGTATGCATCAGGGTTGTCATACTTTAATCCACGTTTTGCTAGGTAATGTGCCAGACCGATGAATCCAATGCCCAGAGAGCGGCGTGAGAGGGTGCTACGACGTGCTGCTTCCACAGGATAGTCTTGATAGTCAATCAATTCTTCAAGACCACGAACAGCAAGGTCAGCAAGGTCTTCCATCTCATCAAGATCACGTAGTTTTCCTACGTTGATTGCAGATAGAATACACAATGCAATCTCACCACCATCATCATCGATATGATTAATAGGATCAGTAGGTAGTGTGATCTCTTGACACAGGTTAGACATGTTCACCTTATCCTTGAAGGATGAGTGTGAGTTGCAGTGATCAAGATTCATCAGATAGATACGACCAGTCTCTGCTCTCTCCTTCAAGATGTTAAGGATCAGTTCTTGCGCTCCCACAGACTTTCTCTCAATGGACTCGTCTCGTTCATATTGTAGGTAGAGATCATCGAATGCATCAGTACCAAAAGCATCATAGAGACCAGGCACATTATTAGGAGAGAATAACGTAATAGATTCATTTCTAATAAATCTCTCATAGAATATTTTACTTAACTGAATAGAGTAATCAAGTTTACGTACTCTATTATCTTCTGTACCCTTGTTATTTTTAAGAACAAGGATGTCTTCTATTTCTTGGTGCCAGATTGGGAAGTGTACTGTTGCCGATCCACCGCGAATGCCATTTTGAGTACAGCATCTGACAGTGCTTTCAAACTTTTTGAGGAATGGAATAACACCTGTGTGTTGAACTTCTCCACCTCGGATCTTAGCGTTGATTCCACGGATTCTGCCTGCGTTGATACCGATTCCTGCACGTTGAGCAACATAGTAGCCAATCGCCATGTCACTAGAAAAGATACTATCGAGGGTGTCATCGACATCAACAAGAACACAGCTAGCAAATTGTCGAAGTGGAGTTCGCACCCCTGCCATGATAGGTGTGGGAATGTTGATTTGGTGCTTGCTGATTGCGTTGTAGTATCTTCTGACATAATCTAACCTGATGTCCTGTGAGTATGGTGCAAACAACGTTGCAGCAATCAACATGTACATGAACTGAGGTGTCTCATACACTTGACCGCTGCTACGATCTTGTACAAGATATTTATCAGTTACCTGTCTTAGACCAGCATATGTAAACAAGTAATCACGATCGTGGTCAACATAACTATCGAGAATGTCCCACTCTTCTTCTGAATATGATTCAAGAACAGTAGCATCATACACACCCAGCACTACACCACGTTGAATCTGCTCATACAGATGAGGATGCCCTTCTGGATGCCCATTGTATACAGACTTACGAAGACTGAATAGGAGTAGACGTGCAGCAACGAACTGATAGTTAGGAGCATCCAGAGAGATCAAATCATTAGCAGACTTGATAAGAATCTCTTGGATGTCTGCTGTCGCAATACCATCAAAGAACTGCAAGTTAGCATTCATCTCAACTTGACTTTCAGATACACCTGCAAGGTCCTTACAAGCATGTTCAACCATCACATGAATCTTATTGAGATCTAGATCTGCAACAACTCCATCTCTTTTTACTACTGTCGTGCTCATACTTTTTTCCAATCTGTAAGTTTAAGTTTTGCTTGTAACCCTTGATAGGTGTTGCCTTTTATTATAGCACTGGGGTCAAGTCCTTTCAGTACCATATCATTGATATCTTTTTGTTTAATTGTATTTGGCCATATTACTACTGGGTCTCCCTGATCAACAGTTCTCTGCATTCTCTCAACAATCTGTCGGTTCCTTGGTTCGTTGTCGAAAACCCAGACCCTAGATCGATAAGGTAGAGAGCGGTGGTCAACATCGCTACCACACATAGCAACAGAGTTGGTAATGAAAGTGGAGTCGAATGGTCCTTCCGTGACATAAACTGTTTCCTCAGGATTAATATTATTTTGACCGAATAGTTTTAAACGATCTTCAAACATCACGGTGATGTATCGTAACGTGCTAGTTGGTGCCAAAGATCTACCCTGGATACCAAACCAAGTACCGTCCTCGCCAATGAGAGGGATAATAATTCTAGGTCTATCGTTTTGCAAGGATTCAAACGTTTGTTTCTGAGTGTTAACCCATCGTTTGAACTTATCTGCATAGTAAAAACATCCTATCTTCTCCTCAGGAATCAAACGATCTAGTAGATACTTCTTTGCGAGATGTTCATTATTTAGGTCTTTGATATTTACCAAACCTGATGTAGGTTTCTTAGCGAAGCGTGGTTTACTAGAAGGCACGACAACCTTAGCAACAGTTGTTGCTTTGCCAGTGGCATTGTTTCTATACTTCTCTAACTGGTACTCTGAGTACGTGTTAGGATCTTGATCTTTTAGGAAGTTGGCAAGCGTCCTACCCATGCCACAGTTGTGACACTTGAAGACCATGCGTTGCTTCATGACAAAAAAGTATCCTCTCGCTTTGTTCTTATGCTTAGAGGAGTCCCCACAGTAGGGGCATCTAAAATTATATAGCCCGTCCTTGACCTTCTTGAACTTCTCCAACCGCCAACTCATTCTGTTGACGTAAATCTCGTCCAGCATCAGTCATGCCCAGTACCGTGGTACCTACCATAGCAGATGAATCACTAGGTGTCAATGATCTGAGCAGTGCTTGACCTGGCACACTGACAAGGAATGAGATGACAGCAAGTCCACCAAAGATGGACCACATCTTTTTCTCCATCATCCTGAGTCTCTCATCTACAAGACGAATGTCTCTCTCACAACCTTTCTTGATTGTGTCACACTCTTTGGTGAGATCTGAATGAAGTCTATCGATTTTCTCAAATAGAATTCCATCAACTTCACCCTGTGTAGATAGTTTTTCGTTATGTACTGCAAGCAACTGCCCCATCTTGACGCTGTTGTCTTGCAATGAATCAACTACCTTTTCTAGTCTTTCTAGAATTGCTGAGTTAATGTCCGCCATGTATTTTACATTCCTAACGCTTGTTGTCGTTTATCCCAATAAAACTTAATAACTTGGTTAGGATAAAGTCTCGTGACTTTAAACTTCTTCGCCATCTCTGGACGATAGATCTTTCTCAGTTCAATTTTAACTTGTGATTCTGACTTACCATATAGGATGAAGTCAGTCTGTCCATCTTCAAACGACACTCTGAATGGTAGATAGTTCTTATCTTGTACATGTTCAGTCGTGAGCATCTGATCGACACTCTTCTCAAACTTCCTCTTCTTCACTTTACGTTTGGTTAAACGTGTAATGCCAGGAGGTTCGTGTGATGGGGGTAGTGCAGTCTCTGCACCAGTACCAACTGAATTAGTAGGAGCGTCTTCGTTAATCACAGGTCTTCTAGTATCTGTTTTGCTAGATCATCAACGGGAACATCTGCAAGACTACCACCGCTAGATGGATAACGGTTTAAGTATATTATAAAAGTCTTCAAGATAGACCAGTATTCCCTTTCAAGTTTGTACATTAACAGAGGTAATGTACCATCACCGAACACATTATATAGGATAATCATGTGGTTCAATATTAAGTTTGTACGCAAAACCCCCGTGCTCAGGTACCGTTTGAGTAATCTTTTAAGATACTTAAACTTCTTCATGTCTTCCATGAAGTCGTCAACGGTAACTGAGTGGGGGTTTTCGTAATACTTAATAGCAAACATTAAATGATTGCTTTCGTTTAGTTCATCAAATCTCATAACAAAGTGTCAGTTTTTAACTACCGAAGGTCAGTGTTGCTGCACCATCGGTGATCACCTCTTCTGTACCGCCAGCAGACGTAATCTTGACGCGATACTTGTTGCCGTCCAGAGTGTCGCCAGCGAGACCACTGTAAGCAAGAGTTGCGGTCGTGAAGTCTGCATAGGTGATGCCAGTGTCAAGGGAAGCAGAGATGTTAGTCCAACGCTTACCGCTTGCTGTCTGACGTTGCCAGACGTATGCAAGAGCACCAGGTGTGCCTGTGGTGGAGGTGGTAAGAGTAAACGTACCAGCGCCAGAGGAAGATGTAGAAGCAGCAGGTTGTGCAGTAACAGTTACAGCAGATGCCACGTCGGCAACCACAGTATCGTCAGCGTCATCACCAGCAGCGGCAGCAGTAGCATGGACGAATGCTAAGCACTCTGCCTTATGCTTGGTGTCACCAGCAGCAGTGGTGTATGTGCGATACAACCACCAACCAGGACTATTGATACCACGAGACTTGTTCTCAGCGAGCACCATCTCAGTAGTGTCAACGAACACGAGATCGTATGCGTTGCTGTCACCACCCTTAATAACGAACTCAGCAACTGCCTTAGGAGCAGTCCTGCGGACAGCACCAGCGAGAGCAGCATCAGTGCTACCTGCATATGCTTTGTGCAATTCAACTGTGGTGGTGCTTGTCACTTGCTTAACAATGTAAGCAACACTGGATAGTTCCAGAATGTCACCTACGACTACGGTGTCTGCTGCATTCTTCGTAACAGTGGCGTCACCATTGGTGACCGCTACGTTGTTCGCGAAAGTTGCGGCATCAATTTTTCCAAATACAGCCATTGTTCTCTCTTAATTGAAGGGTTTGTCCTATAACTTATTTATAAAAAGAAAGAGACCGACCCAAGGGATCAGTCTTCTTCGCGAGCAGCGATTGCTTTGGTTACAACTTCGAGAAGTTGATCGTCCATGTCAGTCTTGGTTAACTTAACTGCCTTAGCAAGAATAACAAGACAGATCTCAACAAGTTTCTCACCCAGTTCTTCATTGTCAGGCACCTTAGCAACAGCGTCAGAGATAATTTTCTTCGCTAGTGGGAGTAAAAATCCAAGCATGGTTTATACGAGTAACGTTACTCTATATAGGCTAATCTGCTGTGAACTTTTTATCTTTCATGTAACCCCACTTACCTTTATGAAGGGCGCGTACACCTTTACTAGTCTTAGTAGGAGCATCATCAGGTTTCTTCACAAAGTCTTTGTAACGCTTGCCATATTTCATGCGAGCGTCTTGTTCTTTGTGCTTCTCAGCATCAGATGCTCTCTTCTTCATATACTTCTTATCAGAAAGGATTGAAGAAGAGATTTCGTTAATCACTTAGAACTCTTGCCAGCGGCCTTGTCGTCATGATCCTGAGTCATCTGCATCATCTTCTGCTTCATGCGATCCTTTGCTTTCTTTTTAGCATCGGAGTCATCCACCTTAGCAGCAGCGGGTGCTTCACACTCTTCTTTCTTAACGTCTTGACCTGGTTCATACCACTTGCCATCACCATCAGAATCCTGCCAACGCTTACCTGCCTTGGCGGCCTTGATGTTCTTCGCTTTCTTCTTAGCGGATTCTCTGAGAGACTCCACCTCGTTACGAACAATTTTTCTTAGTGATTCGGACATGAGATCTTCCTTCTTAGGGTTGATAATTACGTTACCTTTCTTCTGAGTGGTAGTAATGTTTTGTTTGACTTGATCGGTCTTCATTGATCGAGACCCATTTCAGAACGCCATGAATATGTATTCTCTTCTCCCATGCGTCTTGCTACGCCACGAGCACCACGGGAAACTGAACGAGCAACGCCGCCCACAACTTTCTTGATACCAGACTTAATTTTATCACGCAGTCTAGTGCGTGGTTCACTGCTAGAACTACTGGAACTTCCACTGTTGTTGCTAGTAGAACCAGAGGAATCGGATGATGTAGAACTACTACCACCTGATGTAGAACTACCTTGGGATCCACGCTCGTAACCTTTCTTGAAGTTACTAGCAGCGCCCTTAGCAGCACGACCAGCAGCACCAGCAGCATACCCAGCACCCTTAGATGCAGCAGAACCTGCTTTTTTGAGACCAGACTTAACAGCAGATCCAGCAGACTTCAATGCTGCTTTCATCTTCTCGCGTCGTGCTCCGACCTCAGGTTTTGCCTCAGGTTTCTTATCACCAAGACGCTTACGTGCCTCAGCACCAGCATCTCTACCAGCACTCTGACCTTGACCAGAAGAAGCAGATGCTTTGTCCTTCAAGCGAAGAGCGTTGACCTTAGCAGGACTGGTGACCTCAGTCAGCAGATCGATACCATCTAGGATCTCAAAGGTTTCTTGAAGATCTTCGATGTCGAGTTCGTTAAGTGCCTCTACACAGATGTCATGCAGTTCTTCAAACGTATAGTCATCGAATGCTTCATCAAGAATAATCTCATTGACGAGTGCATCAAACTCTTCGTTCTTCTTTTTGAGTGCTGCCTTACGGAAAGTAAGATCCGTGCGACTGCCGCTGTCCATCTTGCCCTGACTCTGTGGTTTCTTAGAACCACCAGCAGGTTGAGGACCAGCATCACTACCAGTTCTTCTGCCCTGAGCATACTTAGATCCACTGGACTTAGAGTCACCAGAGATCATCTTACCAGCATCGGAACGACCGTCCTGATACTGCTTCTCAGTCTGACCGTGCTTACCCTTGTAGAGTTCGTCAATCTGATCCTCTTCCTTCACGCAGTTAGGAACTTCCTTACCACCTTTCTTCTTAGTACCCTTTGCCTTATATCCATCCCAACATGTAGAAGCACCAACGTTCTTACGTGCCGACTTCATACCCTCAACCATCTGGTTGTGGAGATCATCGATATCAATCCACTCCCTCTGCATATTCAAACCGATATCTTCGGGTGCCTTAGCAGTCTTCTCGCCTTTCTTACCGACAACAGAATAACGACCATCAGACTTCTTGCCTGTGATCACCATAGACTGACCACCTTGTGAGATCACTCTACCGATATTACGATCATCTTTGAACTTACCTTTGTTCTTAGTGATCAGATCTTTTTCGATAGGGAACCCAGCGTATCCTTCTACGACTTCTTCGTGCGAGTCGATAATCTCTTCGACTGTGGTAACTGCGGATCGAAGACGAGCGGTGGGTGCCTGCTTACCTTCCTTCACGCAGTCGAGAATTGTGCGCTGTTCTAACAGGGAGAACCCCATTAGTGCAGCACTAACCTTGATATCCAGCATTGATCTAGGGAAAAGTATAGTATTATTTATTGGAAATAGACTTTTGATTCTTGACGAACTCACTGAACTTCTTCATTTCCTGCCCAGGAGTCATGTTCTGAACCGCTTGTCTGTACTTGTCGGTACCAACTTTCCAGTCATTACCACTACCATCGTCGGCAGAATGATTGGATTGGTTGTCACTTACTTCACTAATATCCTGCAACCAAGTGCGGTGTTCAGTGCCGTCAGGCATCTGCATGATGACATAGTTAGTACCTCGGTGAGCAACTGTGCCACGCATACCACTGTCGTCATGCTCTACAACTGCACCAACCTTAAAGATGTGATCTAGCATATAATGATCTCGGAATGCTGCAAAGTCTAGCACAGGTGCATACTCCCAGACAGATTCCTTAACCTCTGCTTTCTTCTTAGCAGGTGCTTTCTTCTTCTCAGGTGGTTTCATGCCGTCAACGACATGTTGCATCATCTCCTTGCTCTTCTTATAACCACCAGATCCAGCATGGAATGCGTCGTGGTTACCACCTTGTGCATGTTTTCTCATCTCACTGGCGGATAGTTTCTCTACTTCATCCTCACTGTCAGGGTTACGAGCACCAGCAGATTTGATATTGATAGACTTGAAGTCGTAATGCTTACCGTTGTACTTCGATGTCAGATTCTCAAACTCTTTGACACGATCATCACCAACAACCATAGTGACATGCTCATGACCCTCATCATGTAGGTCACGTAGGATGTCAAAGATATTTCTATGCTGCTCAGAGTTCTGAATAGCATCCTTGTGGTTCTTAAACATGCCACGCATGTGTTCAATCTTCTGCTCAGGGTGCAGAGGATTCTTCTTATGATCTTGTGTTCTAGAAGGATAGATCCGATAGTTACCAGAGTCACCAGCATGTGACTTGACAGCATCCATCAACTTACCATGACCAGCATGGGGAGGGTTGAACCTACCGAAAGTGATGGCAACATGCTTGTCTATTACCTCATTCTTCTTCTTAGAAGATGATGCTTTCTTGGCAACAGCGGCTGCTGCTTCGATAATGAACTGACGAAACCTCATTTGCCCCAATCTTTTGCTACGGTAAAGTTTGCACGAGAGAATTCAAGTCTATCAACAAGTTTGACTGCCATGCCATCCTTGATGGCCACAAATCCTTCTGGACTAGTGACTTTGTATCCTTTCTCATCTTCTAGAAATGTACCAACACCCTCAATTTTTTTGAGGCGTTCGATGATCTGCTTCTTAGCGTTAATGAGATTCATAAATCCTCCCAAAGCAGCATAGATTACAGACTTATCACTATTTAGTTGTTTTAGTGCCTCCTCTTTTTTCTTTTCCCAGTTTTCCTTTGCCTTAGGCGTCTTCACACCTTCCACTTTCAATGCATATCTAGACTCAACAAAGGTTTTGAACTGAACCAACATCTGCGATGAACTAGTAGGCATCTTACCTGACTTGATCACTTGGTTGAAATAAATCTTAAACAAACCAGCAGTTCCCATACCCTTAGTAGTACCACCGATCTCATTCAAGAACTTCCTAGATGAATCCAAGTTGCGCTTCGCAGTTCTCATACTCATGTTGAGTTTGTTCATCTCACCAGCACTGAGGTTTGCAATGCCGTTGGTATTGGTGAAGTCTGATGAGAATACTGCCACATCAGACACACCTTGAAGACCAGAAACATTAACACCAAAACCAGCAGACATTTCAGCAAGAGTCTGACCAGTGTACTTAGTATGAAATACAATACCAACCGTAGACTTACCTACCTTGCCACCCATCTCGGTTGCTTTCTCTACACAGTAAGTAATAGTATTAGGTTTGAACTTGTAGCATCTCTTGCCACCCATAGTAACCAGTGGTGGTGTCTCTGTATACAGAAGATCTCCTTGGATCACACCAGTGATAGGCAACTTTGATAGGTAATCGTATGCAGCAACCAACTTAGGATGCACACCAGTGCCGCCATACCATAGGTCAATCTCTTCATGGGAGTAGCATACCTTAGGTTCAGTCTTAGCAAAGACAGACTTGGTTCCAACAAAGAACATGTCCGTCTCAGGGTCTATGCCACAGATGATAGCAGGAGCACCGTCCCACTTCACAGTAACCTTAGTATTACCACCACCACTACCAGTGGTCAGCATACCTTTTAGACCCTCCAAGAATGCAAGTGCATTCTGAGCGCCAGCATAACCATTGTTGAAGATGTCATCTTCTAGGTGTTCGAGGTGTGTGTTCTTACTCATGGTTGTACTCCGACTTTATCGCGGTAAGGGTTGCCAATAGATGATTTCTCTCTGAGGTGATACTGGTCTGTGGGTTTGAGGTTGTTCTTCAAGTGGTTTTCCATGTAGAAGACTGGCATTCCTTTGTTCGTAGCGAACTTGTAGTAGGTGACCTCCTTCATAACAAAGTGCTCAATGACCTCACGATACACCAGGTCACCATCCTTGCTGATCTTTCGTAACATCATTTGACAGATGAGAGAGGCGATGCCAACTTTGCCACTACTGTGCTTGGGTGCTTCCCAGTAGTCCTTAGCATCATTATAATACATCTCTGCCAGTTTCAACCAGGAGGCTTGTGCCGCTTTGACATCTGATTCCTTAGGGTCACCACCCTTCACCATAGCATCAATGTTTTTGACCACCTCTGTGGGTAATTTTGTCTTTAATTTAAGGTCCTTAGCAATCAATTCCAGTGCAAGGAAAGAACCATCCTTCACTTTGTTCTCAGCAAGAACTTGTAAGATCTTAAACTCAATAGTCTTCTTATATTTCTCAACCCAATCATCTTTCTTACCATCAATCTGTTTCTTATTGATAAGAGAAATAATATCCTGAGGTTTGACTACGTTAGTTGTCTTACTGATCTTCTTAACGGAGAAGGGGTATGATGTATTTTCCTCATCAAATATAACAAAGTCAATCAGTGGTTCATTACCCGCAGCAGGTAGGAATACCTGTGCATTATTCTTATTTAACCTACCATACCCTAGTTTATCTAAGTCAGCAGCACCACGTTCCAATACACATAGTGGAGCAGTAATCTCAGAGAAATCTTTCTCCACGTTATTCATAATATCAATGTATTCTGATGCTGCTAAGTCTGCATATGCTTTAAGTAGTTCCTTCTTCTCAGTAGCACCATGCTCCATACAAAAATCTGTTAGTTCAATTAGATACTCTTTGATTACCAGTTGAAGATCATCCCTTTTGTTAATAGCAGCGATGACTTTCTTATAGTAAGTATCAAAAGACATCTTAGTATCCATAGGAATGTCAAACGCCTGAGGTTTTAACTCGGGCATCTTCTTCTTACCTGTGGCAGACCTAGGTTTACCTAACAAAGGAGTAGAGATCCACCCCGACTTGTCATTCTGATACAAGACTTCTATTCTGGCCTGGTAGTTACCACCTTTGATGGGTTTAACATGAACACCATCACCCTTAGCGATAACTCCTACCTTTGTTTTACTCTTAGCACCATCGTATACAACGATCTCTTTCTTAGATACAATCTCAAATCCTTTTTGGTAATGACGTTTGTAGTCATCCCATGCTTCTTTAATCGATCTTGCCATCTTCTAGGCACTGATTATCCAAACTATTTAGATAATCTTTTTCATTCTGATATGGCGTTTCTTTCCCAGTCCACAGTTTATATCCCTGCACTAACTCTGGTAGCAACCACTGGTCCACTCGATAGCAGTGCTTCCAGTTGACAGGTTGAGCACAACCAACAACTACAACAATAAAGAATGCTCGCAAGTGGATCCAAAGTGATAGCATCAGCGGTTACCGAACCTCTTATCCATTTGCAATTTAACGTAATACATCCCCAAGATCCAGACGGAGAAGAGGAACCCCTCCCCGTATGACATGGAGTTCCAAGCGTGTACTGCTCCGTCCATCAGATGTCACCTTCCACACGGTTCTCAGACTCTTCGATAGAGAAACTACCTTCGGAGTAACGTGCAGCAAGTTTCAGAGAGTTGACATACAGAACATGATCAAAGGTCACATCTAGTGCATGACATGCTTGTGCTGCATACCATAGAATGTCACCAAGTTCTTTGACGAGATGTTCTTTGTTAGCATCATTCCAGGGTTTGCCTTGGAACTTCAACTTCTTCACAATCTCTGCGAACTCACCTGACTCAGCAGTCAGACCAGCAGCAGCGGTGTCAAGACGAGCGATGTTACAACCATCTTCATGGAGTTGACGAAGACGTTCGATGTATGCAACCTGATCCTTGCTTGGTTTGGAGCAGGTATCATCAGCAAAGTGCAGATACTTATCAAGATCCACACGGAAACGTTCTTCTTTCTTCTTATTCTTTTCTGCTTCCTTCTCTTTGATCTTCTCAGCAGTCACCCATGCATTGAAACCCTTCTTATTGATGAAATCCTCAGGAGTTTTAGGAGTATCCTCCTGCATGTCTTCAAGTTTATCCTGCATACCGTCCTTGATATCTTGGGCAGTATTGGAAAGTTTCTCTGCTGCTGCTGATGCAGCATCATTACCCTCAAAGTTGACGTTAACGTCGTTGTCGCGGGATCTTTTGTTAGCGGAGTCGGTCATACGTGCCAAGTGTCAAATTTACTTTGTGTTTTTGTTTCAAGGAACTTGTCCTCAATGCCCTGACCAGAGTCAAGGATGTTGTCTTGTTCAGACTGATCACAATCATACAGTCTCATCTTCGCTCTGTCAATACCTATGATGAAACGTTTGTTCATTGTCGGATCATTGTATCTATTCTTCAATTGTTTGACCATGATCTGACCTGTTGCTTCCAAATCCTCAGTAGAGATGAGAGCAAACATCAAGTCAGCAGTGGCAGGAAGACCAAATGATTCTGATGTGTCAGTAAGATCAACATCAGAGTTACCATAACCAGACCTAGTGGTCTGTGTAGCAGTCATGATAGGTACATCCATCTCAACAGCAAGACCACGTAGTTCTTCTGCAATACCTTTGATGAAAGTATAGGAGTTCACCACAGCATTCTTGTAACGTGCAGAGGCACAGATGTTTAGGTAGTCAATGAAGATGATATCAGGAGCGAAACCACGCTTCATACTCAGTTCATTCAAGAGAGACTTGAAGTGATTGACGTGAGCAGATGCAGTAGGGTATTCCTTAATCACTAAGCGACCTTGGGTCTGCTTAGCAATCTTATCTACTTTTGTTCGGAACTGTTGTTTGGTGAAGAGAGGGTCTGAGAGTTGCTTGATGTTGATGTCCAGGAGGTTGGCGTCAATTCGTTCAGCAATCTTCTCCTCTGCCATTTCAAGTGTAATATAGAGTACGTTCCTGCCTTGCAAGAGGGCGGCACTAGCCATATGGCACATGAATAGACTTTTCCCGACACCCGTTCCAGCAAGAGCGACATTGAGAGTCTTGCGAGGCAAACCACCTTTTGTGATTTTGTTGAAATATTCGAGATCAAAGGGAATCTTGTCGTGCGTTTGGTGGTAAAAATCATAGCGGTCGTCGGAGTCTAGTAAGTAATCATGTCCCACAGTATCATCAAAGCATGTACCTAATGCTTCTGCCATGATGTGGGGAATGGCATCTTTGGTGCGAGTCTTGTCTTGACCATCAGCAATCTTAATAGACTCCATCAGTGCAAGATAGATCGAACGTTCTTTACACCACTTCTCAGTAGTATTCAGTAACCATTCATCATTATATTGTGTGTCATCAATCCTGGTATCAAGGAATGATTCGATATCTTTTACGATATCCTCACTCAAATCTCGTCGCTTTTCGATCTCAATTTTGAGAGCAGTAGTCTCAGGAATAGTATTGTATTCCGTTACATAATCATTTATCTGATGAAACAATACCTGGTGTGGTTGGTGATCAAAGTATTCATCTTTTAGGAAAGGGAGTACAGATCTACAATAGTTTTCATCACGTATAAGTTTGCTGAGAGCAATTTCTTCAATCTTTTGCATTAAATGTAGTGTAGATAGGTACCAATGATATGTTTATTTTGTTTCAATGGTGGTAGTCCTGCATGAGGATAGGTCCATGTGGGTGGGAACACCAGGCATCGACCTGCTACTGGTTTAATTTTGATTCCCAACTTAGTAAACCACGTTTCGCCACCCTCGTCAACATCATTCAGATAGAAGAACAATGCAAGGAACCTTCTAGCACTGCTGTGGTCACCAACATCAACGTGAGGATCAAAACGATCATCATCTTCTGCAATGTACTTCTTCAAACGAATCTGTTCAAGTGCATTCTCTGCTGGCCATGCTTCTCTACTACCAGTGTCTTCCATATACCTTTCAGACACATCTTTGATTGATTCAATCAGACGATTGTGAACCTTACCCCAGATAGAATCAGGATTGTTCTGAGCATAGTCAGTCACATTGAACTGATGGAACTGTGGACGACCTTCACGGTCCCAGTATTCCCACTGAACATCTCTGGAAGACTCCATGATGTTCTTCACAAGATTCTCATCAAGAACATTATCATATGTTCTGATGTAGTGATCATGCTCCATAACTGAACTCCTTTTGTGCGACTTCATCTAGTGCTTGCATTACTTCTGGGGTGAAATACTTCTCAGGATCTTTGAGAATCTGTTTAGAATAAAGAGAAACGCCCCCCATCTTATAACGGTTACCCACACGCTCGAAGACTCCGTGCTTCTCACCCAGTTCCAGTAGTCCATAATACTTGTCAAGTCCACGCTCGTCATAAAATAGGCGTGTCTCAATTTTGGCATTCTCCTTAGTGAATCGTGACTTCTTGGTTTCGCATTTGATGATGTTGCCGATCACCTCTTTACCATCCTTCTCCTTAGACTTAGACAAGAATATAATAGACGATGCAGCGTACTTCAAACCACTACCACCACCCATTTCTTTCATTGGCACATAGGCACCGATGACATCATAGGTGTGATTGGTAACGATCATAGGTACATTCGCCTTACCAAGTTTCAGTGTGAGTACACGGAAGATAGACTTCACGATCTGAGAGCGAGTCATGTCACGAGTCTCAGAACCTGCCTCAGCATCTGTGACTTCTTTGGTAGTTGATAGCATACCAAGTGAGTCTAGACAGAACATCAGAGGTTTACGATCCTCAGGTTTCTGTTCTAGATACTTATCGACAATCTTGATTGCCTGTGTACGAAACTCTTGCACTGTAACAACAGGAACAATCATCATACGTCTTGAATCGATACCACGACTCTCGATCATGTCACGAGAGATTGCAGACTCGGACTCAAAATATATGCATCCAGCATCTGGATCAGAATCAAGGAAATTACGAACGATAGCGAGAGTAAAAAAAGTCTTTCCCGTGCTTGATTCACCAGCAATAGCCGTAATCTTATTGGAAGGAACACCACCAAAAAGAGACCCACTAACAACGGCGTTAAATAGATAGCAACCAGTATCAACGAAAGATGCAACATCGCCAGCAGCAACCCCTTCGTTAACAATACCAGCATACTCATTGCCGATCTCCTTTACTACATCATTAAGAAAACTCATCCGAATAAAAACTCCAAAGTGTTACGTTGTTCTGTGGACCATCCTACCGTCGTCAGTATAACACGGACTGGACGTAAGAAGGACTTCTCAAATTGTTCATCATAATCTATCGATGAATGGACATTAAACTCTTTGGGTAGAGTCTGGAAGAATGAGATAACATTCTCACCAATCCTGTTTGGTTTACGTAGATAGATGTACTTGATCTTCTCACCCTCCTGAATCAGAGGATACTTGTGAGTGAGATTTAATTTCTTGCAATAGTGATTGTATAGCAAGGAACCTCTGACATGCATAGGACATCCAGAACCATAGATGTTCCTAGGTGAAGAGAATTTATTTATGTTATTACATCCACGAGGGAATGCAATATCTTCAAGAGGGAGACTTTCAAACTTACGTCTGAACTGTGCAATATACTTCTGGATATCTGCTTCTGTACCATTCATAACAACATTAAGTGCTTCCTTAATTGCAGTACGACATGGTGCAGGTGTAGAAGACTTGACTGCTTCGATACCCATGATCTTTAACTTAGGTTTCTCATACCTAACACCCTCACTGTCCCATACATTGAGCAGGTATCGTTTCTTTGCAGTCCAGATACCACGATCAGCGATGTTCTCTCGCTTCATTTGCATCTTTTGATCATATGCCGAAACATACGACGCCAGGTTTTGATACGATTGTTCAATAAAAGGTTCCAGTTTCTCCTGACAGATCTTGTCAAGTAGGGAAACAGTTGCTGCTTTATCGTCAGACTTACCACTAAGAAATTTAGTAACAAGAGGTCCAAGATTAAGATAGATTGAATCGGTGTCAGATGCAATGACATAATCTACCCCCTCAGTTTGCAATATTTTATTTAGGTATCCGTTGACATCGGATTCGATCCATCGAATCGAGACTTGCCCCGAGAGAGTAATCGCCTCAGCATTTGCCAGATTGAAGTATCGGAAGTATTGGTTTCCGATGGCACCATAGGCACTGTTGAGTTGGATCTTTCTTGCCATTTGGATATTGGTGTATCTTGCAATATCCTTTTGTAGTGCCACGGTTTCCTTAGGTGTGGTGGCATTTTCAAGAGACTGCTTAGCGTGAAGCATTCTCTTCTTGTATATGGTCCGTTCATCGTAGATCCTTTGCATCATTTCAGGTAGGAAACCATGTATATCTTTACGGTACTGAGCACCGTTGGCACACACAGCATACTCTCCACTGATCTCAACCTCTTTGTTCAGCAGTTTGTCAACAGACACCGATGGGTGACGCCTCTCAACCAGAGTTTCTGGTGAGATGTTGTACTGCATGATGAGATGAGGGTACAGAGAGTTAAGGTCAAAGGACACCACCCAGTCGTAAGCACCTGGTATGGGTTCTTTAACATACGCACCAGCATACTGATCATTCTTTTGTGTACTGATCTTAGGTGGGACCACAATGTTACGCTTCTTCAAGTCATTGTAGATGAGGGTGTCCCACATCCTGACCTGAGAATAGACATCACTGAGGTTAACCTTAGCGTCATACGCAAGAGTTAATGCCAGTTCGATGAGTTTCATCTTGTCTTCTAGACGGTCAACGAGTTCCACGTCAACGATGTTGTACTCAACAAACTTTTGCCAGTCTTTTGTATAGAACTCTTTGAAGTTCTGGTATTCACTGTGATCAATCTTTGCTTGACCCAGTTCTACATTTGCAATGTGATCTAGACGATAAGATTCTTGTGCAGAATAAGTGAACTTCTTGTACAGATCTAAGTAATCTAGAATCGTGACACCATTGATTTCATATGAGATGTGCTTACGACCCATCATCTCAATTTCACGTTCCATCACACGGTTCCAGGGGGAGAGACCTTTCTTCCAAGTCTCTCCTAGCACCCGCTCAAATCGACGACAGATGTAAGGAATATCATACAGGTTGCAGTTCCAACCAGTGATAATATCAGGAGTGTTTTGAGACCACCAAGCATGAAAGTCTTCCAACATATCCACTTCCTTCCAAAAGACACGATACTCTGTGTCCTTCGGTGTAAATTCCCTCGTACCCCAAGTTATCACCTCCTTGGTAGCAAGATTCTTCATAGTAATACAAAGTATCTCTTCTTGACACGCCTCTACTGAGGGGAATCCATTGTCACAACCAACTTCGATGTCAATCGTATAGATCTTCATCGCGTTCATATCGAAACGAATCTCATCAGGGAACTTGTCAGCGATGAATTGATACACGAATCTGTCATACCCATGCACTTCTAACCCATCAACGTCAGTATACTTCTCGATAAACTTTCGAGCATCCCTAGCACCATCAAAGTGTTTAGGGTGAGCATACCTACCATCAAGAGTCTTATACTTAGACTCCTTGGTTTGGTTGTTGGGAACGAAGTACAGGGTAGGACGGCATTTCTCTCGGTACTCAACGGGTTCACCGTTGTTGTATCCCCGATACAGGATAACATCACCGAGTAGAATCACATCCGTGTAAAACTGCATCAACTAACCATCGATTTATACTTGCCCACCAGAGCGGCAGACGGATCTAGTATAGTAAAGATCAGGTCAGAAGTCAAGAACACGTCTCGCTGATCTGTGTGCAGAGGGAACTCACTGAGTTCACCATCAGGAGAGACACGAAAGCAATCTTCAATCAGTAGACTCGGTTCCTCGTCCAGTTCCGTCAGTTTCCCCAGCAGGTACGTGCTCGGATCGTTCTTCAACAACAGTAATTTCAGCATCGGTGGCAATTAGTTCGTTATATTTTTCGATCAGTTGATCGATAGGGTTGTAAATGAAAGTGACAGAGGGAATAGGAATGTAAATATGTGAGTTCTTAGAGAACGGTACATATGCAGTGAACTCCATATCAATGGTATCAAGAGTCTTAGGTGACTCCTGCAAGGATGGTTCTTCAAAAAGATTATGCTTCTCTTGAATCACCACAGTGTAAGGTTTTTCTAACTTGTATGCTAGTGGTGGACCTTCCTTGCTATCACGCATTTCATACACATCAGCGATTACGTCCTCGCCGTTTTGCATTCTTACGATTCTTACGCTCATAGTCTTTCTCCATCAATTGTTCATAAGTGTACTTTACCATATCAGTAAAGGCACGTCTAGCAGTAATGTTTTTAGTATCTGCTAAGACGTGAACGTACTGCATAAAGTGATCCATATCCTCAGGGGATAGATCAAGAGTGAGGGTCTCACTCTTTTCTGCGTATGCAGGACACAGGTTAACATACATGTTCATGATTTACCTCAAACAAAAAGAGACCCCATGAGGTCTCTTTGGTTGTACATTATATAGGTTGATTAGTAGTCCATGTTTCCACCATAACTGACACAGATCTTTTTATTTTCTGCTGATGATCTACACCACTGTCTTACGTAAGCGTCTGCATCCTTAGTCATTGTGAAGTGAGCATGGTTATGTAATGCTCCGATTGTAATCAAAATTCCAATCGTAATCAGATTATAGTGTGTCGCTGGATGGCACACTATCACTTTCAGGTAGTGCAGAATTTTTGATTTCATAAACCTTCAACTTCTGATGGTCAGGGATGATCTTCTGCAATTCTATCACAAGCAATCCATTTGTAAACGCGACTGTACCGATCTCCACATCATCTGAAAGGTTGAACCCCCTAGCAAATGTCCTAGTGCTGACACCCCTATGCAGATACTCATCTTCACCCTTTGCTTTTGGTGAGATGGATCTAATCAGCAGTACATTTGACTCAGTGGTTACTTCCACCTCCTCTGGTGCCCATCCAGCAAGTGCCATTTCGATACGCCACTTGATGTTTGATTCCCTCACCAGATTATATGGTGGATATGCCTCATTGACACTACCCATTCCATATGAATGTAACCTATACATAACATCGTCTAACCCGACGCTATATTTCTCAACCGCATCCACTACGGCATTAAGATCTTTATGAGAAAACTTCCTCAATCCAGTCATGTAACTACTCCTTTTAAAGCGAGATTGTATTGTGTGATCCCCGAAGGCAATCAAATTTATTTATAACAAACAAAAAAAATACGGGGTGGTGAACCCCGTACTTATCATGCAACTCGCTCTACCATATACCCATGTTCGCGACGATCAGCGTTGAAACGCTTGGTGGTTTTCCACTTCCTACCATGTAGCATAGTTTTAGGTGGCGTTGCAGGGCGTCCTTTGCCTTCATCCCAGTCGGACTTAGAAACTGGTTTCCAGAACCAGTCACCAATGCCATAGGAATCATCGATCCAAGGATAAGAGAACCCACGACCACGAGTCTCTGCCTGAATCATAGACTGACGCAGACGCTCGTTGCCCCTTACATACGCAAACTTAGCAGTAATCGGGTTTGGATCTGTGGAATCGGTTGCTGTAAATAGGTTTGTGGGTGTTGCTGTCATGTGATATTAGGTGTTTTTGACCCTCGTATTATACGTAGTTACAAAGGACCTGTCAAGGGGACAAAAGACCTAAATAGAACTAGTTCCTACGATCGAGACGATGAAGAAATTTCTTCCTCTCGTTATGCTTCTGATGACCGCGAGCGTTGCTAACGCTGGTGGACTTGTATCAAAACATGCCGCAAGTGTTCAACTAACTGTGGACTCGGCAAGAACGCAGGCAACTAGAATCGGTTCATCGTTTAGTATTTCAGGATCAAATATTGATACCACGGACGGAACGACCGCCCATACAGTATCTGCTGGTACTATCACCTCTGGTGTATACAGTCCTGGCACTATCTCTGCAACACAGGACACAGCAGGTTCGGCCTTCTCGTTTAGTCAGTCATACACACAGGCTGATGCAGTTCCATCTGCTGCCCCTACTGTGGGTGACGTTCCTAACTTCTCAAACACTACTTCTTACACTGCTGGAACAGCAGGATCCCTAGCAGGTACTGTGACATCTGCTGGATTGATCACCGTGACGGCTGGTGGCGCAGGCACGACGGCAACAGGACAATACGTGAGTGAGATCACGGTAATTGACTGAGGTTAGCAATGAAGAATACGATTATCTCGTGTGCGATCGTTGCGGTGGGTGCAAGTGTCACACTTGTTCCTGCCCAGGCGGTCCCCGTGGTCCCAAACTTCACCCAGGGGTCAATGACGAGCCACACGGAGACAACACAGACGATAACTGAGTCTATAAATAGCATGGACTACAACACTGGGTATCAGTATTCTGCTACTGGTTCTGGTGTATCTGCATCTGGAAACCTCTCACCAGGAACAGGTGCTAGTAATGTAACTATTGACGGAGTGACTTCTTCATGGACAGGAGTGAACAACAGACCGACGTTTACACAAACAACACCTGGCGCAGCGTTTCAGTTTACAGAAACTTATCAAGGCCCAGGTCTCTCGAATCAAACAATTATAAACAGAACAACAGAGGTTACAAGCATAACCGATACCACAAGTATCTTCTCGCAGTAACACTTTTATTTGCTAATCCTTCTTATGCTGAAACTGTTGGTGGTGTGTCTGCTACTGCTTCTCCTGTGGCTAATAGTTCAGGCTCCGTTACAAACCAAGCCATACAAGTCCTTCAAGGACCTTACATTACAAACACATACGGAAGTGGTATACAATGTCAGGGTCCCACTCGCAACTTCACCCCCTATGTAACAGGATCTGCTTCGGCATCTAAACCATACGAACCATACTTCAATGATCCTGTGTACGATATCAGTGATCTAAATGAAGATGGTTTGATTGATAATCCTGGTGATATATTGTTCCATAAAAGAACACGTACTGGACAGAAAGATAATTATAGTTTAGGTGTAGGGTTCTCTATGACATGGAGTACACCCATTGATAAGAAGTTGCAGGACCAATGTAAGGAAGCAGCAGCAGCAAGTATTGATTTGCTACAACAAACTGCTGCCAATAAAAGATTGGACTTTGAGATTGCAAGATTAAAAAATTGTGGATCTCTTATGAAGGAAGGAATCATGTTCCACCCCAAGAGTCCTTATTATAAAATATGTGCGGATGTCGTGGTGATGAATGTCAACCAGATCAAAGACCACAGACACACTATCCCTTCGGTTTCAGTGCCTCCCGAAGAGTCCGAATCGCAAGATTCCTCTGACGCTGCTCCAAACGACGTTCGTTTACAGACGGTACCTTACTCTCCTTCCCCCTGAGTTTAGCAATCTTTTTAATAACTTTCTTAACCGTTGGTTTGACTACTTTCAATAGTAAGTCTGCCAGCGGTTTTGCTAATAGTGCTGATGTAGTAGCGATGACAGCAATGCCACCCACGGATGCTAC
>Ga0098046_1000129_pt1 | contig 28832 bp, 39 predicted proteins | sample 11BtaG_FD_77067 | JGI IMG/M metagenome (GOLD analysis project Ga0098046, IMG submission 77067) | Marine viral communities from the Subarctic Pacific Ocean - 11B_ETSP_OMZ_AT15265_CsCl metaG | ecosystem: Environmental > Aquatic > Marine > Oceanic | place: Pacific Ocean | collected 2015-01-16
AGTACCATTGCCCATTCTAGTTTACTAGTGCCCAAGAAGTGCATTAAATCTTGTTTACCTTTTTCAAGCAACCCGTCATGTCCAAGAATAACAACTCTGCGTAGTGCAAGATGCAGATCACACATGTTTTGACCGCCCATTGCCCACCCGTTAAAGTGTGCGTCCGGATACTGCTTAGGATCACTGAAGTGTTTCATTTGCGTATACCAGTCATCTGCTTGTGCAAAGTTCTCTCCTTGCAGTACGTTTAAGAACTTGCAGTTACCATTACGATTCTTAATAAAGTACTCGTTGTTGTACTTTGTGCCATCTACAGCTTCTTGATATGAACTGATCTTACTTGCAGCACTGCCTTCTGGTGACCTGTCCACCCATGCTGGAATATCAAGTATCATTCCATAGTCCATAAATTCGTCCATCCAGCGTAGCACACCATCACGTTTCTTTTGTGCTTTTTGACAACCACTGCCTGCACGCCAGTCGCCTTCCCACTTTCCTTTACCAATTTGGAAACCGCCACTATCACCTAACAACCAACTAGTTTCTCTGTTGCGAACGCGGTACATATCTTCTCTGTACAGATCCTTTTCAAGATCCAAACTAGCATGTCCTGCACTGTGTAGGCTCCAATTGTACTGCCAAAGTCCTTCGGGTGCAAGCCAGTTAAGACTTTCTACACCGTGAGGTAATCCTTGTGGGATACGAGCAGGATCAATGTAAGGTGTGCCACTGGCTTTTAGATTTTCATCATAAGGCAGTAGACCTCTGCGTTGTCTGCCTACAAACAGTGCATAGAATGTACTCAGTGCTGGCAAAAACAAAGCATAGTCATTTTGATTTGCTGTTAGATTAGTTGGCAGTTCCATTACTTGCTCTGTGCTGGCAACAAGTAACGATATTCTGCAAGTCCGCTGTCAACAACAATTTCAGCAACACCATCGTCACTTACTTTAAATGTTGTATCGCCGCCAAGACTTAGAATCTTGCTGACTTGCTCAACGGGCCAAGCCCAACCACGTGTTACTTCACCTGCTACATCATGTTGGAATACAAAGTTACCAGCATGTGTACTATGGTCACCAAAATAAAACTTGAGGTTTTTGTCCTCTGTTTTAGCAATGAATGTAGTTTCTTCGCTATTAGCACTGATCATAAACTTAAAACGCTGAATGCTTGCTACTGTAGGCTCAAATTCAATGCCCCAGTTTACATCACGCATCTTAACAGTCTTAAGTTTTTCGTTAATGATCTCACTTGCCATAAAGCGATAATCATTCTTAAAGTCACCGCCGGCATTTTCAAAAGCAATACCAACTGGTACATTTTCACCGTTGCGCTCTTGTGTGTTAATACTAATGTTTGCGTTTTCTGCATACTCTGGAATACGCAGAATAACACCTAGTTTGTCCAAGTTAGGCATACCAAAAGTGCCCATAAACTCTGCTACTGGTGTCTTAGTTGTTGCTTGCAGGATAACACTACGGTCTTCTGCAAGTCCTTCAAAGGTTGTTGTTTCGTCTGTGCCTGTTACTTTAACAAGACTAATAAAGCCAAGCGAATGTGTGTGCTTGACGATGTCGAGTAGATAATCTTTCATCGAAGTGTCCTTATGTTTATAATATTAGTATTATATTTAGGTTTTGGGATAAAGTCAAGTAAAATATTAAATATTTTTATCAATTGATACCAATGGTGCTGAAAGTTTTTGTGTAGTAAGGTTACCGGGCTTTTTGACAACCATCCAACTGTGTGTACCGTTGTCTGTGGAACCCGATGCTACTACATCAAATCCAATACTATATGCTAAAGTGCTCATTAGTTGTTTAGTGTTATAGCATCTATAAGTGTCAACACATAGATCCAAACTTGCTATTTGTTCGCAATCGTTGTATGTGAATAAAAAATGTCCGCCTGGAGCAAGTACATTAATAATTTCTTTCATTTCTTTCTTAATAGGATCAGTTGGCATAAATTCATATGTGCCGATGTTTACTGCAAGTCCTAGTTGACCGTCAGGAAGATCATCTATGTTCTTATAAAAAAACATACGCTTTTTACCAAAGAAAGAATTAAATTGACTTCTAACTTTTTCAGGATTTGTGGCATGTCCTTGATAAATGTATAATGGGTCACATGCAAGAAATTTATTAGTTAATTTTCCTGTACTAGGATTTAATTCAACTCCGGCATATTGCCAACTACTATATCTGCCAATTTGCAAAGACAACTCATTAATGGCAGCTGGAGTATATGAATCTATTCTTTCTTGTATAATCTGTATGTCAACAACTTCTTGGTAGTTGTAGTAGTCTTTTTGTCGTATTTCATTTTCTTGTTTACGAAGTAACTTTGATGCTTCTTCGTTGACATGTGAGATTTGTTTATTATACTGATCTGCTAACTCTTGCATCTCTTGCAAAATGTTAATAATAGATTTGTGGTTAGATTTGTCCTTCCACAGTAAAGATTGTTTTTCAAAAAACTCTTGTTTTTCGAGTAAATTATCATTCGTCAGAAGAGACTCGCTGTTATTTTTTATTACAGATGATAATGCGATCATTTTATCTACGAGTTTCATTGACGTTCTCCAGTTGTATTTATATGCGTATATTACTCAAACGAGAATAAATCATCAAACGTGTTAGCAGTTTGCGTTGCTCCCTTAAGATCCCATTTGAGAACACTGAGCAAGTTGTCAATCTTTTGATCTACAATAGTTGCTTCCATCAAACTGTCATCGAACGGAAGTTCTTTGAACCAAATTGGTAATTGCGTTTCATCTGTAGGATAACCAATGCTAGTCCAGCCCAGAGGATTACTTTTAAGTTTGCACACAATAGTTTTAGCACCGTCCATAATCTCACTGCTATACTTGTCACCGTTCATTTTGCGCATTGTATTCCAATTCATTGCTGCTCTAACATGCCCGGGCATGTTTGCTTTGCCTAGTCTCTTTTCTTCTGCACTGTATTTGGTTAAGTTATTAACACGTTTCGGTGTACCTTTTTCCCAGCCTGGGCGTTCGTGAAAATTATTTTTAAACTCTTTGATCTTTTCGATAATCTCTTCTCGCTGGCTACCAGTTAGTACATCTAATAATAATTCGCTCATGAAGTCTTGCATAACCTTTGGAGTATCACTGCGCTTGAGATCCAGTCCCATTGCTTTTACTTTACCAGGCTTACCATCTGTGTCTAGTCTAAAACCTTCTAAGTCATATATCAGTGCCGCATAACGCTTCTTTGTGATATACAATCCTTTAGTTGCAACAATCTCTCTGCCGCCTTTGATGATCTCGCCATTCTCACGCGGGCAATGAAAAGCACGTTCCATAAACACTGGAAACTCGTCGTTTACTTGGTCTGCAATTCCATCATAAAGTGCTGTAACAATTTCTTTTGTCCACTCTTGTCTGCCACTTTCTACTTCGTCTTTCATCATGGGCCATGCACTGAAGTACACACTATCAGTATCGCCATATACAATAGCATCTCCTACATGATCTTCCTTTCCTGTAAGGAGACCATTAACTGTTTCAGCCATACGCTTGGAGATGCACCTTCCAGTAAGAGTTGTTGATTGCCCAATACGATGGTCAAAAAAACGACAACCTGGATTAAGAATAGCACCGTATAAACTATTAAGATTAATCTTCTTAACCAATTGTCGCTTATCCCAATATTCCACATCGCCTTGTTCATCCTTTGCTTTTTTCAGTTCTTTTTGCATATCTTTACGCTCTGCGTACCACCGCTCTAGTAGTGCAGGGATGATACCTTTACGTTCATAAGTAAAGATAGTACCATTAGCACTTAGTGTCCACGGCTGATTACTATCAAACATAAGACGCCATACATCATATGCACTGAGCGTATCTTCATCACCGTTCTCCCAGTCAATGGTAATCTCAGTGCCGCGCTCCATATTCATTACTGCTTGGTATTCTTTACTACCAAACTCTCCTTCCCATGCATCTGCAAATGACTTTTTATTTGCCATTTTTGTACGTACTGCATGTTCAGTCATTGTTTGTCGGAGTTGTCCAACAACAGTTTCTGGACCCATATTAAGTGCGCGAATCACACTAGGATACAGACTGTTAATATCAATAGCACCAATCCAGTCATGCAATCCTTTTTTAGGATATGCCACATAAGCACCTGCTGCTGTAGTGCTTTCACCGTCTCTGTTTTTACGATTAGGAACAACCATACCGCGAGCATGTGCATCATTAATGATAGCCTGCTCTGTTACAGCAACAGCACCCATAGTAGTCATAAGCAACACTGTGTTTTCATGTGCCAACACATTACTTAGGTCAATAAAGCGTAGTTTCTTATCTAGTTTGTTTAGCAGTGCAGTATCTTGTCTGTTATAGTCAATGAACTTTTCAAAGTCCTGATTATATAACTGATCAAGTGTGCCTTCATATGCAACTTTACGTTCATCTAGTTCATGTTCACCGATAGCATCCAATGTATAACTATGACGCTCTTCGTATGTGTATTTGCGATACAATTGCATATAGTCTAAGTGTACACGACCTACTAGGTCAAATGTAACACTTTCTTTACCAAAGCGTTCAAATGTGCGTTTCTTAGGCAACTGTCCAAACAAACACCATTTACGATTATCATCTTTACTAAGCACTCGAGTGATACGATTTACAGTGTACGGAATATCATATCCTTCGCTGTTCCATCCACTTACAATGTCTGCATCTTCTAACAAGTCTAAGAAAACTTCAAGCATTTCTGCTTCGCTTGTAAACAAGTAAGTATTATCGAAACGCTTGCATAAGTCAGTAGCAGTTTCCATTGTCATACCACCTGGTGGAATAGCCAATGTTACAAGTTGATCTGTCCAGTCTAAGTATATTGAGATTGCTGTAATAGGATTAAAAGGATCCTCAGGACTACTATAGCCCTTCTCTTTGTGAAAGTCTACTTCAATATCGAAAAAAGCAGTTTGCAGTTTAGGAGCATCTGCACCAAGATAGTTATCTGCTAAACAACGAAACACAGGATTAATATCACTTTCCCATATACCTTTGCCGCCTTGAATCTTCAGTTCACGCTGGAACTCTTTGCGATTGCGTGTACTAAATCTGCTTACTGGCTTATCATAGATAGTTTTGTATTTTCCACGTGGATCATCATAATAAAACACATAGTTAGCAGGATACTCACGATATTCTCGTTTACCATCTACACGTTCAACTACATGAATACGATCATGTTCTCTATCAAAATATGCGTCTACGTAACTCATTTTCTACCTTTGTACCATTTTGCTATACCCCAGACACTCATTACAGCCCAAAATATCTCTAGTGTTATGTTAGCAAGAACTGGCTTAAAATACAAGTTAATTCCTAACAATATTGCTACTACTAGGTTAAAGAAACTGTACCAAAAACCTTTAGCATCTACTCTATCTGTTTGTAGAGCCCAGTAAGTACCAACCAGTAATAACATACCGCATTGTCCTACTACGTCACTCCAATGTAATGTATAATAATCTACCATAATCCTGCGGCTACTCCATAACCAAAAACGTTGATACAAGCAAAGTATCCTGTTAGTAACATAATCCAAGCGGCACCTCTGCGCCAACTTGCATATAATTGTGTTACACTTCCTACAAAAAATGCAGGGTATACCACTAGCATATTGGGATCGTCTGCGTTAACTGCTAGTGTCAGACTTGCATATACAGTGAATAAGAAACTTATTAGTTCAAAGTAAAATGCAATACTATCACTGCGATAACTGTTTACCCAAAATTGTTTTACACTGCTCATAGTACTGACAAGAAGTCCCTTACGCCATTGGCAACATTTTGTTCCCATATGTCTGCTTGATGCGGTGTACCTACATAATCTGTTACATACTTGTAGCAGTCAAACCATACATTCATACGTTTGCAAACACTTGCAATAGCGTATGCTTCCATATCTACAATATCAATATTGTTATCTACAAGCCACGGTTCAAGTTCATGTACAAACTGATCGCCGGTGCCTACAGTAAGTCCATGCGTCATGTCTGCACTAAACTCTAGATAGTTATAACCTGCTTCAAAAGGTGTAACACCTCTTGGTGCTTGTGGTTCTGCGTTCATGTCTCGTTGTACAAAACGTGTAACACGATGCAACCCTGTTAGCTCTTTGTTGCAACTACCCGCAGTGCCATAGTTAACCACACGAGGGTGGAAGCCTAAACTATTTGCTTCCATGATTGCTTGTGCAGTTGCTACAGCAGCGTTGACTTTGCCAACGCCAGTATAGATTACTTTGTAGTTCTTAGGTGCTTGTTTGTATGGAAGTTCGGCTTCCAGTGCAACTAACAATATGCGATATTGCATTTAGATCTTGCCAACTGTAGCAAGAATTGTTTCCAGTGTTTCATGGTCTTCGCTTGCTTTGTCAAAATCTGCTTTGTATGCTGTGCGTACTGCTTTTTTAAGTACAGCAGGCTTGATCTGCATTTCTTCTGCAATTGCTTTTACAGTGTCGTTTAGACCTTCATTAAGGTCATCAACTTCCTGCATTACAGTAAGTCCTTCGTTTACTAGTTGTGTTAATTTTGCTTTTTCTTCACTCGAAAAAATACGTGCGCCACTCATGTGAGTACTCCTTGATATATCTTTATTAGTGTTTAGTATACTACTTAATACCTTGTGCGTCAAGCACAAAATCATAACTTTCGTAGTTACCTTTGTTTAATGGTCCGCCATATCCACTTGGAGGGAGACTGCCCTTCATTTGTTGTGGTATACCTTTTGCAGATCGTTGTTTTGCATTTTCTAATGCTTGCTTGTTTTCTTCTGTGTTTAATATGCGAACATTTTTCGGACGATCTTCTTTTGGCTGTATAATCCATACAAATATAAACTGTTCATTAGGATCGTTAGTGTGTGCCAAATATAAACTTTCATCAGGTATAGTTTGGAATATTGGATAACCGAGTATATCAGTTACAGTCTTGTACGTACTAAAAACACATACAAGAGCAACAGGAATAACTAACATCATAACAAATAAATTTCTAGCAAAATGGATACCAATGCCCAACACAATTAATGTTAGTATAAGAACACTTACAAACAGCGGTAGTAAACTAAAATCAAACATTAGTTTCTCCTCTGATGAGAAAAGTGTCTCGGTCTAGTTATAATTTCATGTCTTACTTTGTCAGATGATACAAAGTCTCCATTGTCATCTAATGTAAAGTTAACTAAAGTAATTTGTTGTCCGCGCTCGTTATATGTAAATTTATCAACAACAGTTTCAATATAAGGATTTACTTTTATAAGTGTAAATTCTATCCAACCAGTAGTATTGATTGGGCGTTCGCCTGCTTCTATTTGATCTATAGGATAATTTCGACTATACACTTGTGCCATTACTTTGTATTCTCCTGGCACAGTTCCTCGCAGAGTAACAACTTCTCTGTTTATCATAATTGTTTTTTTAATTGGCTTGCCTGCCGTTTGTGATTCTACAAACTCGATCACATCGCTCGAATGACCTAGATCATCTCTTTCTAGGTGCATGAGTCCGCCTTCTCTTGCATTAAAATTAATTAAATTGCCTGCAGGATCCTTAACCCATATGTCAATATCATCATTTAGTTCAGGATCCCATTCCATAACAAGCAACCATTCCGCTTTACTTGGAACATCGGAATTTTTTGCAACTGGATTAATAAGAATAAAAGCAATCATGAATAGGTAAACAAATCCAATCAGAAGATTGAATAATAAATCAGTAAAGCCAATGCTGCTCTTATATCTACTTCTGTCTTTCATCAAACTTCCTTTGAAGATGTTTTACTCTACGCACATACTCTGCGTAAGTCATGGTACATCCACAACGTTCGCAATGTTTTGTCCATTCAGTACTGGACATTGTTAATCTAGGTTTAATCTGTTTCGACATTTACTAGTTGCACTTTCAAAGCCTGACTGCACACAAGTCCAACTAGCGTTGTATAAAGTGCAGTACTCATTCCCAGAGCCATGTCTGTTAATGCTGTCTTTACGCTTGTTGTATCTGATACATTTAAACTCTCGAAACTGCTACCCAGCATTAGAATAAATCCTATAACGGTACCTATCATGCCTAATGCCAGCATCATCTCTGTAATGAACCATGCTATATTGGTCCCACTTTCTACAGACTTGCCTTTACTCTTTTTGTAAGTTTCATAACCTACAAAGATACTTGATCCAAAAAATAATGTGATAATAACAAAACTTAAACGTGTTATGTCGTTGTCTAGCAATGCTTGGGTAAATCCAAACGCATGCACAATAAACATAGCTGCCATACTTGTGCAGAATAGCAGCCACCAACGTAAAAACATCGTCATATTTGTTCTCCGTTGTATTTATTTACGTTCGGTGATTTCTAATACTAGTTCAGTACTGCCTTTAATAAGTCTGTGATAAACTTCTTTAGGAATAAAATATTCTCTGTTGGGCAAGAGTGATAAAGGTAAACAGTTATCTAACTGTAAAGCCCAGCCCTTGCCTTCTAACACAGTTACAACTCTGTGTTCTCTGTCGCGATGCCAGCACAAATCGCTATTGTCAGCGTCTGCTGCAAAAGTTCTAATAAATGTATCGTCTGAAATTTTCTTGTGTTCGTAGGGTGTTACCACCACTGCCCGCCTTTAACGCCTAATGCTTTGTAACGTGGAGTACGACAACTCCAGTATCGTGCAGTCGTCTTATCATTTGCTTGCTTACACTTGTGTCGTGCTACAAAACTTTTAACTGCACCTCTGTCATTTGCTTTTACACTAAGTCCAGTTGTGTCGCCCCATGATACTTTAATCACGTTGCCTTTTTTATTCTTTGTATACACATAAAACTTCTTACTACCGCCACGCTTTGGACTATTAAGTTTTACTTTACGTCCTTGGTACTCTGCTTCATCAAGTTCTTCTTCTTCGATCATAGGCACATCAAGTGCTACCATTTCATCTTCGATCATAATACATTCGCCGATGTCTGTAGCAATTAGTTCTTGATCTTCCCAATCTAAGTTTAGTTCTTCAGCACGTTCACGTACTTGCTTATAGAATTCAGTAAATGCTAAACTGCCGGGACGGAACATGCACTCTGTGAATGGAATATTCTTTTTAATATGTTCAGCAATAGTTTTGTTTACTGTTGCTTTAATGTCAAATTCACTTACTCTCATTGCGCATACTTTCTATAAGTTTCTTCATTATTTCACCGCGTTGTATTACACTAAGTCTTTGTAGTTCGTTAAACTTAATTTGTTCAACATACTTGTCGCGGTTTGCTGGTATTGCTAAAAGTTCTTCAATACTCTTAGTTGCTGACATTTTTAGCCTTACCTTTACGATTCTTGTTTGGGTCTTTTGCTCTTTTGCGTTTAACAGCACGTGCAATGCCTGCCTTGCCATCTTTTTTACCATCACCATCTTTGTCTGCGTTGCGCAGTTTTGCTGCCGCGCTCTTACTCAAACATTTAGGTTTTGCTTTGCCTTTGGTATCGCCACACTTGCCAATACGGTTACCTGAACTATCATAAGCATCCCAGCCACCGCCGCCTGCACCACCTTGTTTGCCTTTGCCAAACCAGGCACGTAGGTCCTCATGTAATTCTTCAATACGCATTTATTTCTTCTTTGAATTGCCCCAGTTGGCGGCACCAACTTTGCGGCATTTTACAAGTGCGCCACTTGCATACGCACTGGGCCATACTTTGTAGCGTGATTTAACTTTACGGTAACAAGCATCTTTTTTACCTGCTGCTTCATCAAACTGTTCTTCTGTTAGTGATTCTTCAACACTTTCACTTAAACCTAAACGCTGTGTAATTTCTCTGTGTAAGAAGTTTGATCTACCTACAGTATCACTTGGATCGCCACCTGCGATACTATATGCACGTTCCATTTCTTCTGAGTCATAATTGCGCATATGTTCGACACTATAGTTTATGTTACCTTCTTCATCTGTACCAGCATAGTAATCTACAACCATGTCAACAAACTGTTCTTCTTCAGCGTTCATTTCTTCATCGTCATCATATGGTGTAGAGCCTTCATTGGCTTTAACCTGATCTGCATTACTGCCCATCATTTTGCCCTGTGTGGCACTTGTGTTAGCCGGAAACATGTCACCTTTAAGCGTATCCATTGCACGTTTCATCATGCCAATGTTTTGATCCACGCTGTACTTTAGATCAGGATCTTCTGCTTTTGCTTGTAGTTCTGCTTTAGTAAGAGCAGTTAGCGCACGTGCAAGTTTTAACTTGTCACCTTTGCCCATTTTAACCATGCGTACTAGTTTATTAACTTCGTCCTGTACTACTTTGCGTTCGTCACTGAAGTTCTTTTTAACTTGTAGTGCAGCTTTTTCAAGTGCAGAATTTTCATTAAACTGTTTAAAACGCATTGCTTAGTCCTCAGGCTGTTGTTCTGGTGTATTTCCTAATGCATCGTAATGTGCAGTTTCACTTGCTTCGTATGCATTGCTAAGTGCCTCACGCATGTCTGCTAGTGCAGCAACATCGCCACCTGCTTGTGCAATTTTAGTTTCAAGCATACCACCTTCACGAACCATCTTTTCAAGTGTATTGATTGTTTCAGCCATTTTAGCAAATGCACGATCAGCATACTCATATTCTGCTGTGCCTTCGTCAATCAATGACTTCATTTCTTCAACTTCAGTGCCTGCTGTGCGTTCTGCTTTCATAAACTTAGCAAAACGATCCTGCATAGTTTCTTCAACTTCTGCTTCTTCTGCTTCGTTAACAACAGGAGTATAAGGATTCTCTGCACTAATAGCATCAAATTGCTGTAGTAAGTTTTTAGTTGCACCTGTTTCTGCCTGCAAAGAGCCTGTCTCTACAACGTCTGTGCTTTCAACTAATTGTGTTGATTCATTTGCTTCAATAGCATTTAGTTTCTGTACTAATGAGAAAAAGTCAGACATTATTTTTTGCTCCATTCTGAAAATTTACTTTGTGTTTGCATTTTTGCTGCCGCGTTTGCTTGCTTTTGCTTTGTAACTGCACTTACCTTAGGACCTTTAGGCGCTGGGCTACTAGGCTGTGATACTCTATCAACTTGCTTAACAAGTCTTGACATTCTCTCACTATCTGATTTAGTATAGCCTGGTGCTTTAGATTGCTTTGGAAGTTTTGCAATAATGTCTCCAATTACATCTTCTTCAACTGCTTCATCAAGTTCTTCTTCTTCAACTGCTTCATCAAGTTCTTCTTCTGATGCTTCACTTGCAGTTTCTTCTTCAACACTTTCTTGTGGCATTGTCATAGCGTCTGTCATATCACCAGCAACAGGAACAACTGCTAGTTCTACGTCTGCCATCATTTCACCTTCCATGTGATGCTTTACTGCACTCAAATAGTCAGCAGCTTTAGTAATCTTTGCTGCTACCCAACCATCAACGCCTTCCATTTCAGAAACATCTTTCATCATTTTATGGATTGCTACTGCATACTTTGCAGTCTTGTATAGATCGCTTCGCGCCATTTGTACTTCATGATCCATTTCAGCCTCATGTGCCATGTCGCCTAAGCCTTCGTTAAGTTGTGGTTTCTCAACGTTCATTTCTTCTAGTTTTGTAATAATATCACGCATTGTATTGTTCCTGTTTCAATTAGTATCTTATATTTATCCGTTACGCTTGAGCGGGCCGCCAAAGATACTAGTGCCTTTCATGTCAAGTGCATTGTCAGTAGGCTTTTGCTTCTTGGGCTTTTTTTGCGCACTTTTATGTGCATATGGATTTGTAGTCTGTGGATTAACTACTGTTGCAAAGTTTCCACTTGCTGTAGCAGTTGCACTTGCTGTTTCTGTTATATCTTTAATTTTCATCAATCTTCTCCTTAGCACAGTAACTATCGAGTGTTACTGCCACATCTGTTAAGCTCTCAACTTTAATATCATAGTTGTCAGAGTTAACTAGTTGTACACGTAATGTATTAGAAACAGTGTCGGGTATGATAGTATAATAACGTTCTGTTATTAGTTCATTGTTAATATACACTCTATACGGAGTGTTGTCAACATCACATTTCAATACTGCTTCTATAAACATTTTAGTCTCTCATATTAAATGCAAAACTTACTTGCCTTGCTAGTTGTGTGCCTCTATCTCTTTCGGCTTTTTTACTGCTCTTCTTCATTTTATTAGCCTTTGCACGGAGTCTTTTGAGATCCGTTTTGCTAAGTTTATCTCCGGCGCCCTTACCCAAATACATTGCTGCTTTGCGTTTTAAACTCCCTGGTCGGCTGCCTGGTTTTGCTTTTTGTGTAAAGTCCTCAGTTAGTTTCTGTAGTTCCTCCATCAGACTGTTTACTTGGTTGTTGTGATTGTTGGGCTGATCGTTTTCCATCGTTCTGCTCTTTTTGTTGTTTGATCCACGCTATTGCTTTTCTATTCTTAGGTGGAGTGTTTAAAAATCTCTGTGTCTCATTGTACACTTTATCAAAGTTTTTCTGTCTATCAAGGTCTTCTAATCCTCCACTGTTATCAATGATGTGAAAACGGTCTGCACCAAAAATCTGTTGAAACTTCATCAAATTTTGTTGTACATCATTCCACATTTTTTCTACTTTTGCAGGTTCTAAACTGCGTTCTCTTTGTTGGTTACGCTGTTGTGCAACTTCCAGACTTGTGTTTACATATATCATACTAACATCATAACCAATTGCTTTTAGTTTTTCTGCCATCACTTGATACTTGGAAACATCCTTGCCTGTGCCGTCAATGATCAAACCTAAGCGTCCATCTAAGTAAGTTCTTTCGCGCTGTCTAGATAAACCTTTTGCTTTGTCACGAATCTCTTGACCCTGGGGTGAAAAAATAGTCTCAGGATCCAGAGAAAGACCCTGCTTTTTCATTAAAAATTCATATACTTCATCGCTGTTAATACTGCGTAGTCCTGTGCCGCCAAGTATGTTCTTAGCAACAAAACTCTTGCCACTGCCTGGTCCACCTGCTAGGAACACTGCTTTAAAGATATGCGGATCGTTAACGCCTTCTTCTAGTTCAGCTTCTCCCATTACATTGTCCCATGCACGTTTAAGCATGCTAGGCTTTTGTTTTTTCTTTGGCTTGTAATGATTTGGTTGTGAATATACGCCAGTGCCTCTTTGATAAGTAGCACCTTTTCTACTTTTCTTCACTGCTCTGCCTGGAGTACCGCTTCTATTACCAAATGTATTTCTCAAAGATCCTGAAACTGCTTCCCAGTTTTCATCCATTATGTCCTTTACAGTGTCAATACTCTGAGGACCTGATGGATGTGTAGGATTAATACTAACAGTCTTACCGTTCATTAGTTCACTAATGTTTGCTGATTTGCCAATTTGATCCAGTAGTTTATGTAGTGGATCGTTTGCATCATGATCAATTTCATAGTTAGGCTTGCCACGTACTTCACTGCGTTCACCTGTACTAGTATCCTTAATGTGTAGGATTAACTGATCTTCGTCATTTTCTAGTTTTAACTGATAACCTTCAACAGCAAATTCTTTATTACTTGTCTTAAAGTCTTTCTTACGCATTACAGTTTTAGCAATCAAATCTAATTCGTTATTTTCTCTGTCATACTGTAGTGCAAAGGGCAAGTTAATATCTGTTTGCAAGTCTTTCATTACTGCTTCTTGACCAGGACCCATTTGTGCAATAGGCTTTGCCCAACGCTTGTATTCTTGTTTGAATAAGCGTGTAAGTTCTGCAGGTGTAATAGGCTTTTTGTTACGAGGATCATTAACACGATCTAGGAAGTGGCGTGTAAACTCTACATCAATACCTACTTTAGAAAACAGTTTGTCTGCAAATGTTTCTAGTTGGTCAATGTCAACTTGTGTTACTGCTTCCATTGCAACAGGTCTAGGCACTGCCAAACGCTTTTGACGTTCACGCTTGCGTTCTTCTGCTTTTTGTGCAAGATACTTTTTCATTTTAAGATAATCGCCTACTGGATCATCTTCTTTGTGTCCAAGCATATTGTCTATCCAACTACCAATATCTTCGTAACGTAGTTTGCCAGGCGTGCTTGGCTTTATTTTAAGCGGACGATGTGGGAATATATTAATTGCTCCACCAGAAGTTGGTACACTAATTGCACCTCGAGTTTCATCATAAATGTCTTTATAGTAAACATCATCAAATTTGTTAACAAGTGCATACAGTTGCTTTGCTGGCATATTAACACGGAAAACATTAAGATCATTACCTGTATTCATTGCTGCTAACCAACGATGATGTCCGTCGATAATATAATTGTCACTGCTAAGGATAATTGGCTTTGTGTTAGGACCTAGTTCTACATTCTTTTTAAGTTGCTTAATAACACCTGCATCACTAAACTCATCCTGCATTGCCTTAACATCACGTGCTGGAATTATTTCCTTTTTAAATGTAACACCATTATCTCGCATGTAGTCTAAAAACTTTGGATAGTCTTTACTCTTTACCTGTGGCATATCCTTGCGCTTTATGCCCAGTGTATCTTTTGCGTCAGGCTTTTGTATTTTTAGTTCATCTAATTGAACACTAAATGCTGTACTAGGAATAATGCCGTTGTATGCTAGTGTACTGTCATCATCCATTACATTTGGATCATCTTCTAACTTTTCAAGATCCAGTTTGCTTGCATCAATTACGAGTACAACAATATTATCAATGTATTCGTCTGGCACTTCTTCATTTGCTTCTGCATGACTTACAGCAACTTCATAGTCCTTGGCGAGGTATACATAACCTGGCTTACTATCTTCCCATTGTGTTTGTGCGCCACTACCGCCTAGTCCATTCTTCATAATACTATCAAGGAACGGTTTGTATGTTGCATGATACAATGATGCAGGTTCTTCATTTACGTCCTGTGTAAGTGGCTTTACTATGTTCTTGTATGTCCAACTGTCTTTGTTAATGTTGCCTTTACTAATATTTTTAGCAACATCTGCTACTTCTTCGCCACCACGTTTAGCAATATCTAATACTTTTGCACCACCACGTTTAGCAACATCCAATGCTGTTTTTTTAAGTTCTGGCTTTGCCGCATCCCATGCTTGGCTGACTTTACTAGTAATTTTATCTGACAAACTAGGTTCAGGTTTTTTACTAGCAATATGCTTTTGTATTTGACTGTCTGTTGGCCCATCAACAATATCAATAGGCTTGTACTTTGTAGTAAGTGGTTTTTTAGGAATACCTTGGTAATCTTTTACACCAGCCTTCGCCGCTCCGTACCATTGACCCCAGCCACTTTTTGCAGCATTTTGCAATGCAAAATCAATTTGCTGTTGGATACTAGTTGCATCATTTGCACTGCGTAAATCTTTGCCGTATGTCTTTTCCCATTCGTTACCTAAGCCGCCGCCTCTGTATAACTGGAAAGGACCCCAACTATCTTCTTTGCCTTTGTACTTTTGTTGATTGCCTTTTTTAACAGTACTCTGATAATTCATACCGCCTTCAGATTTCCATACTTTAACTGCTGTGTCAGGATCTACACCATGGCGATCTGCATATGCACGAATCCAAGTTTCCATTTTTTCTGGACTAATTTCTTTGTAGTCTTCAGAAAGTCCCACGTTAAACAACGTGTTTGGATCACTATTCTTTGCGGCAGTTTTGTGTAGCAGTTTAGGCTTACCGTTCATCAAACCAAGTTTTTTTGCTTGGCGTTCTGTTTCACCAGGTTTAACGTCTTTAGTTGTATTTTGTGCAGTAATACGACCTACACCAAATTCGTCTAGTTTCATTAGATCTTATTCTTTCCTGTTAGTGTTTTTGTACGCTTCGCTACCATCTTTTTTACAGGCTTAACAATATAGTCATCAATTACGCCTTCGTTCTTACTTGCACAGTGTGCTTTTTGTGAAAAACCTTTTGGATTATTGCAGTTGATGCTTGCTTTATACTTTGCACTCCATGCTTCGTCAAGTCCAATTTTATTACGTAAGTCTGCAATCATTGCAACAACTTCCTTGTGTGCCGGACTGCCCGCAGGAAGTTTCATTCCTTTGTTGTATAATTTGTATAACAATGCGCGATCATCAGCATGCGCTGGACCCATTGGATCGTCACAATGTTCTTTCATTTCTTTTTCTTCATCTGAACTATGACCAAAATACTTGTGTACTAGTTTGTCTAACTCAACATGGAAAGCATCCATTTCTTCTGAGCTGAGTTGTTCATTAACATCACCAAATGGATCAAAATCTAACGGAGCTCTACTGCCTTTGCGCTTGCCGCTTGCTGATGGCATTACTTTTTGGATAATGTCGTCATCTTCATCAGGTAACGCACCTTTGTGCCATGCGTGTTTTCCTCTGCCAAAAAACTTGTCCCAGCGGTCATCATCTTCGCTAATGTCTTTGTCTATACCCTTACTTGCTGTGCCACCACGCTTACGCTGTTGTGCTAGTTCGCTGTATGCTTCTTGTATACCATCATTATATGTCGCAAGTAATCCCATGTAGCGATCAAAGCTATCCTGTATGCCTTTAGCGTCTTTTACTTTAGCAAGGTTAGAAACAGTTGATGCCATTTCACTGACTTGTTTAAGCGCACTGCTAATACTCATTGTACCAATACCGCGAATAGCGATAACACTGTTCATTGGATCTTCTTTATTAAAATCAGTAATTTCTTCTTTCACACCAAATGCTTTGCCTTGCCATTCAGCACTTTCTTTTTCAGTTTTGATAGGACCACCTTTAGCCCAAGTATGGCAACTTCTTGCACTGTGACATTTAAAGTGATGCATCCAACAATAGCCTAGTTCGCCGTCATCATCAAATGTATCACCAGGCAAACAATCCTTCATACGTTCACTAATGTCAAATGCTACACATTTTCCGCAGTTACTAGCACGTGCAGCTTCTTCGGTTGTATTCCAGTACTCGCCGATGTCTTTCCAATAATCACCCGGAACATCAACATTAAGTGGACCATAGTTAAACTGCTTAATAGTTCTGTCTCTGTTCTCTGTATTAACTGCTAGGTCTTGTGTAGCAACTGGACATGCTAGTTCTGCCTCAGTAATGGGCAAACTATGACCACCTTCCATAATTGCTTGGTATAGTGTCTGTCGTCTCTGTTTCATGTTAACGTTCTCCACAAGTGCATCAACTCTTGCACATGCCTCTACAATGTATGCATCATCTGCACCCATTTCAATAAGTTGTTCTAGTATTTCATCTGCACGAATCAATTGTTCTACAATCTTCTTAGACATCGTGCTGTGTGTTTTTGGATCATAGCGTCCAAATAAATCTGTAATCATAGCCTTTTGTGTTTCGCTGTCTGCTCTTGCAAAGTTTGCACGAAACTCACTAGCACTGCGCATAGGCTTGCCCAGTACATTAAAGTCCAATGTAGGTACAGTGATAATGTAGCCATGCTTGTCAAAGCCCTGCATGTCTTTACTTGCTGGCTGATAATAACTTGGACTACCATCTTTCTTGGGTTTGAATGAGAAGCGAGGATCCTCTGCCATGTCTTTGTCACTGACTGCAAACAACGCTATTGTGTTTTGGGGATTGAAGTTGTCTGTAATTTCAGTTGCTTGGTATGGATTTTTTACTTGTACCACACGGCTTGGATCGACACCTGTAAGTGCCATCATTGCTCGCTTCTCGTCAAATGTGAATGGGGACTTTGGGGGATCTACCTTATTACTGGTAGCAATGTATACACGATTCTTACCGAAACGCTTTACAAGAGCATCGTAAACACTCTTATGACCTTTATGAAACGGGTGAAAACGACCCGGGTAGATTACTACTGTATCCATTGTTGGTATCCCTAAACACAGTGTATTTATGCACTAAAGATTTTCAAGTAGCCAAATATAAACAGGTGTTTCAAACTTAAGAGTTGTACGTCCATTCCAACTAAGTTTAGTTGCATCAAACCCTGTTGATGATACACCGTTAGGATCAGTTGATTCATATACTAGTGTTTCTTTATCTAACAATTGAAAGAAGTCTAATTCAATATCATCGAATGCAATTTTGTCTATTTCTACTCTTTTATCTAGTTCAATCGCGCCACTCGAGTCTATTACAATATCATTTATTGCATCTTTATTATTATATTCTATTGTTAGTGTGTGCGCTTGATCTTCTTCTAGTTCTATATCAAATTCTATTTCCTGGCTCTCGCTACAAAAATCACTAAACTGTGGATACCCGTTAACACTTATATTAACATACGGATGTTCGTTAACAGCATTGTGTGTAACAACACCCAAGTCAATCTTTACATTAATTGTTTCCATTTTTCAATGCTCCCATGTCTGGCTGGAATCTATGAGTTCCAACATGCTCTAGTCCGATGCTTGTATCTGCCCAAATCTTGCCACCTAGTTCTCGCCAGCGTCTACAAAAACTCCAATCCTCAGTTAAGTATCTTCCTTGACTATCAATAGTACACTGGAAGAAATCATATTGATTGGCATTTTCTTGTTCACTTAAACCAATTTGATCTACATAAGGAGTTGCGCCTGCTTCAATCATACGTTCAAATACTTGACGTTTGATTAACATAAAGCCTGTACCTATTGTACCTACTTCAACCAAGTCGCCTTCACTTTTTCCATTTTTTAATGCATTAACAACCATCTTAGGCGGCAATACTTTTTGTGGATAAATGCCACCTACAATGTTCAAGTTATGCGAAACAAGTTTTACAACGTCTGCTGGATTAAATCTTATATCAGCATCTACAAACATTAAGTGTGTACAGTCTCCGCTTAGAAACTTTGCCGCACAACTGTTGCGAGCTCTGTTGACATTGCTTTCGTTACTGAGTGTATCAATTTGAAAGTCTAACCCATTTTGCATTGCCATAATAGTCCATTGCAAGTAACTACTAAAACATACTTCAGTAATTTGTCCGCCGTAACAAGGTGTTAAAAAATGTATCTTGGGTTGCTTTTCCATATTAATATTCCAATTGGTTGAGTAATTTGTTGATTCTATTTGCTTTGGGAGCAAGGAAATGTCTTTGATTGTGATATAATGTATCTGCTAACAGTGTTTGCATTCTAATATGATGTTTATGATCAAGTATAGATATATCGTAACTTATTTTTAAAAGCTCGCTCATTCGTATTCTATGGTCAGTTTGTAAATCATATGATTCTTTTATTACATCCTGGAATGTTTTATATCCTAAATCTTTAAGTAACGCCAGACTACCGGGATTTCCAATAATAATAAACGGCTGTAAGTTAAGTATAGGTTTGAAAGTTTTTTCTGTTAAAAAACATGTATTGTTATCAAAATGAGTTTCAACTACAAAATTAAAGTATGCATTCTGATAAAAGTCTTGATTGATAAGTTTGTGATTATTATGTTCTTTGTCAGACAAATCATCACATCTGTAAGGCATATGTAATTCAAAACTTAATAAATCTGTCTCTAATGTATCATCAAAATCTATCCAGTCGCTAATGTCATCGACTCCACTGTGGCTTGTTTCGTATTTGTATCCTGTGTAACTGAAGTATGCATCTCCGGTAATATTCAAATTATGTATAAAACTTGCATAAATTTTACGCCATACTTTATCGGCACGTATTAAACAAGTAAATTTTTTATCTCTTTTTTCTGCGCTAACAGTCTTTACATACAAAGGATCTCGTTGCATTAAGTGTAAGTATCTATAATAAACTTCGTCATCTGGAAAGTATACAAATGAAGGTTTGTTTCTTAGTTTGTAATTTGCTGTAACAAACTTTACTTGATCCAGTGTTAAACTGTGCGTTTGTAACATTCTATCCATACTAGTATAAATTTCTGGATCTGGATTGTCACCTTCACTGTAGTAAAACAGCAAACGAAAATCTCCGCGTTTTAATCTTGCAAGACTTGCAGGATCCATTAATGCTATGTAATCAATTTCTGGATCAAAAAAATTTAAATTTATTGGATAGTACGCACTTGTTGTTGTTGCAATATAATCACTTACTAGTCTACAGTCTTGTGGTATTTTGTCAAGTTTACAATATTTTAAAAATCTAAACTCGTAACTAAACGGAGGAGTAATGCATAAGTCGTACCATTCTTGTGTACCGGGAACTATTGTTAAGTTTTTAACAAGATTTGGAACGAATCCGTGTTCGTTTGCATTATCGAATAGCCATGTTATCATCGAATGTTGGTCCTTATTGACCGGTAACTTCTACTGTAAAATCTTCTATATGAGGCATAAGGCTGTCGCAAATTGCCTCTACCATTTTTTCGTTTAATTCTTCACTTAGCGTAAATTCAATACTGTGTCCGAGTTCTGTTTCATACACAGTAGCATCCATGCCATCTTCGCTCTCAGTTAAACTTTCATTAACAAAATGCTCAACTGCAAGTGCAAACTTGTCAATTGTACTTTCGTCTAGTTCTTTTACTGTAAAGCGAATATAATCCATTAGTGTGCCATATATACATTGTTGATTGTACCAGCAGTAAAATCACTTACTGCAATACGTACCCAAACAAAGTTACCTGTAAAGTTATTGAGGTAACTGTTTGTAACTGCACTACTGCCGTCACTTGTAACTACACTTGCAATATCTACCCAGTCTGTACTAGTAGGTGCTTTTTGCAGTGTGCCCTGTATTTTAACTGTGCCTATCAAACTAGTAACACGAGTTTGCACTGTGTGTACACCATCACTAAATCCATAGTAACCGTCACCTTTAAAGTCGTCACTGTTAAACGCTGTTGCAGTCCCGTCATAGTTGCCCGATTCGGTACCGAACGTTGTTGTTGCTAATAATGTTACACTAGTTGTTGCTGGCATTGTTATTCCTGAATAATTTCTACTACTTTGCCTGCACCTGCTAGTTCGCCGATCACTGCTTCTAGTTGTGCAAGTACTTCTGGATCAAGTGGCGGAGTTGCTTCTTGATTGTCTCTAAGTAATTCACTAACTTTGATTACTAACATTTGTTCGTTGAGTTTTGCCATAATATACTCCTTATTGTATATTTATGCTCAAACAGTATCTCCAGTTTTAGTAATCATGACACGTTTTTTAAGTTCTTCTTGTTTTCTAATATTTTCACGAGCATCGTCTGTAATTTCTACAGTTTCATGATCCCAGTTATCATAATTGTCTGTGCCTCGTACAAGCAATCCACTAAAACGTTCTCCTGTTTTTTCCATACTACACGGAATATAGTCTAGTATAATACCAATTCTGTTATCAGTACTTGTGTTAGGTCCCGACTTGTGTGCCGTGTGATAGTGAAACATTGCCATTTCGCCTGCACGAAGTGGAACATTTACAACTGTACTTTTATCAAAGTCGTCTGTGATACTCTGTGTTGCACTTAGTATACTTGTTTCGTCTTGTGTTTCTTTGTGTGTTAAATCGCCCCAATTGTGACTACCTGGAATAAACTCTAAACATCCGTTTTCTTCTGTAACATCTGTTAAAGCAAGCCAACAAATTACGTAAGGCTTTTTAAGATATTTCATATATGCATCATCTTGATGCCAAGCTGCATGTGTAGTACCATCCGGCTTTTTATCTCGCAAACTCATATTCCACAAGAGTATATCTTCTCCGGCTACATCTTCAACTGCATCTAGTATACTCTCACGTTTTCCTAAACGATCCATAAATCCTGCAATATGATTGGCTTTAAAATCTAAACTATTCACAAGATCCGGGTATGCTTCACTAAATTCATTCAGTTCTTGTCTTACTGCATTTGCTTCTTCGGGTGTCATAACACTAACACCTCCAACAAATCCATCTTGTTCTAATTTGTTTATTTGTTCCTGTGTTAGTAATTTAAGCATGCTTTGGTTTGCGTCCACGCTTTTTATATTCTTTAGTTGTACCGTCAGATTTTATATTATATGCTTTAGCAAAACGCTCTGGAGTCATGCCTTCAATATCATTGATTGCTTCTGCAGGCATACCAGGATACCAATAAACATCTTTTTTAATAAAAATATCTTTGCCGCCGAGACCTTTAGATTTTACATTTGCATATACAATAGTATTATCATTTACTAGATTACGTTCTACTAGTGTAGCGAGTAGTGATTCATTCATCATTGTTTTCTGTGTTCCTAATTTGATATTCTATAATTTTGTTGATATGTGCGCCTAATTTAAATTGGGCAAGTTGTAGCATTTTTTCATCTTCTACATAACCTAATGATTCTCCTGCCCAAATTCCATTTGTCCTAGTCCAATGCCTGGACCAGATTATTTTCGTATGTACTGTAGTACCATGAGTGCCATACGGAGAAAGTTTTATTTTGTCTGGGTACTGTAATGCCCATTCACGCCAGTTAAGTATTTCTTGATGATCCATACGACTACCAAATAGTTGAAATTTATATTTTTTATGTGGTAGATTCTTTTTGCGATAGCGAATATTGCGTTCAGTGACTTCTCCTGGAAATACACTAATACAATCAACATACGCATAGTGCAAAACATATTCATCATCGTTTGCTTGCGTCCGGGCTATTTTATTTGTATACTGTATAAGTTTATCTATGTCATAGAGATTATTTGAATAATAATTAACGAGATAGTTTCCCTCAACACGTACTCTGTCACCTTGCTTTTTAGCAAACTTTCTTATTACAGAAATTTCACTAGGTGAGCCTAAATGCCAAACATCTCGATACTTAGGAAGCATTATAGATAGTCTGTATATGTATTTTGAATAAAATAATCTATCGTTATGCTTTAACAGTAGACTGTTCTGATCCAGAATCTCTTGTAATTTCTGCTGTTGATCCATCTAAATACCTAAATTTAACAAGTATATTATTGTTTACATTTCTTACTTTAATTTTACATCCGTTTAGATTTTTGTCAACTAATAATTGTTTAGCAATAGGCATACGAAGTTTCGTGTCGATTGTTCTCGCCATAGGTCTTGCGCCCATTCGATCATCGTAACCTTCTTGTAATATTAGATCTATACTAGGCTCGTCAATACTTAGGACAATTCCTTTTTCATTTAATTGTGCTTCTAACTCTTGAATAAATTTCAGTGCAACTTTACGTTTAGCAAGATCATTTAACGATCCGAACTTACATACTGCATCAATACGATTGCGGAACTCTGGAGCAAAATAATTTTTATATGCATCATCAACTGCATCGTCATGGTATTCTACATCATTAAATCCGATAGTGCGCTTTTCTGCTTGTGCAGCACCTAGGTTAGTTGTTAAAATAACAAAGCAATTTCTTGCATCTGCACGTTTTCCATTTGAACCAGTAATGAATCCTTCATCCATCAATTGTAGTAACACACTACTAACATCCGGATGCGCCTTTTCAATTTCGTCAAATAGTATTACTGCATGCGGGTTGCGTTCAATATCTCTAATAAGTAAGCCGCCACTAAGGTTAGCATCTTCATATCCTACATATCCAGGAGGTGCACCGATAAAACGTGCAACTGTGTGACGTTCTTGATATTCACTCATATCATAACGTAACAGTTTCATTCCATTTGCATCTGCAAGTTGTTTTGCAAGTTCTGTTTTGCCTGTGCCAGTTGGTCCAGTAAAAACAAAAACACCTAATGTTTTGTCACGTTTGTTAAGTCCTGCTTTAGCAACCCATACTTTATCAAGTACTGTATCAACTGCATTATCTTGTCCGTATACTTTAGATTTTATTTTGCTCTCAACATTCGATGGAATAATTTTGACTTCTTTGTTATCAAGTTGATCCATTGGAATCTTAGCATATCTACTAATCTCTTCTAAAATATTTTTCTTATCAATTACAGCATCTTTTACACCAAGTCTGCGTTGCTTTGCGCTAGCACTATCAATCATATCAAATGCTTTGTCAGGCAATTTTTTATCTGTTAAGTATCTAACACTTAAATCAACTGCTGAGTTGACTGCATTTTCGGTAATAGTACATCCGTGAAACTGTTCGTAATACTTTTTACTATTGCTAAGAATAGTTTTTGCTAATGCAGGAGTTGGCTCATCAACTGTAATATGATAAAAACGGCGCATTAATGCTCTGTCTTTTTCAAAACTAGCAGTATATTCTTCCCAGGTTGTGCTTGCAATAACTTTAAGTTTTCCTCTACCTAAATACGGCTTTAGCATATTAGCAAAGTCTGTGCCGCCACTGCCGCCGGCGCCTGCTCCTTTAAGTGTATGTGCTTCGTCGATGAATAGAATACAGTTCTTTTTTGCAATCAGTGCTTCTAATACTTCTTTAACACGTTCTTCAAATTGACCACGATACTGTGTGCCAGCAAGCATATTTCCTACATCTAGATTATAAACAGTGTGTTTTTGTAAATATTCTGGCACTTGGTTATTAACAACCTTTACAGCAAGTCCTTCGGCAACTGCTGTTTTACCTACGCCTGGATCGCCAACCATAAGCACATTACTTTTATTACGTCTAGCAAAAGTTTGTGCAATATCATCAATAATGTCATCTCTGCCAATTACAGGATCTAACTTATTGTTCTTTGCTTGCTCGGTCAGATCTTCGCAAAAATCGTTTATTACGCCTTCTAGGTATTGTTCTTGTTGTTTGTCTAGTGCGCCATTATTATGATTCTTTTTTATGTGATGTATAATTTCATCTTTGTTGACACTATATTTCATCAAGAAGTAACTACTGTGAGTATTGTTTTCACTCATAATACTAATGAAAATATCTAGTAATGTTACTTCTTCTCTTCCGCTAAACAGCACACTAGTAAGTGCGCGATTGAACACTCTCTCTAGAGCTTGTGTTTTAACTGGAGATTTTTTAGTCGAAGTAGTTTTGTCGTATGTAGTTGAAATATGACTTTCTAAATCTATAGAAAGTTCATTTACTTGTGCTCCATAATCTTGTAAAAGTTTATGCAAATCCTTATTTGCTAAAATAGCAAGTAACATATGTTCAGTACTGACATATGCATGTCCGTATTTGACTGCAATATCTTCGCCTATCTTTAACGCTTTATCTACTTCTTTTGATGTTTTCATACTTTGTAATCTCTCAATTTAGTGCATATATTTAATTGTTGCTCAGACAAGTTTTCAGGTATTTTTACTAATACTTGAACAAGTAAGTTGTCTCTGTTTCCTTGCTTGTTATACATTCCGTGACCGGGTAATTTAAGGGTAGTGCCGTACTGAGTTCCGGCTGGTATATTTAGATTGATTATCTTATTATCAAGTGTATTTATTTGTACAACTGTACCTATTATAGCATCCCATACACTGATTGTCAAGTGCATTTTAAGATCATTGTTTTCTCGAATAAATTTATCATGCTCGTCAACAACAATTGTTACAGTAAGATCACCAGGAGGTAAATTGTTATTACTCGAATCACCTAGTCCATTGTATTTTATTTTTGTAGAATTTTTAACACCTCGCGGTATTTTAAAGTTTACTAAATGTCTGCTACCATCAGTGTGTTTGATACTTACTGTTTTATCTTGTTCCGATAGTAATTCTTCAAGTGTTACATTTACTGAGATGCCTAAATTTTTATTAATTTTAGCACGTTGGTATTCTCTTTTACTAGGATGAAACCCAGCACTCCCAAATATAGTAAACATATCATCAAATACATCTCCGTTATGTGTTATGTCTGGGTATCTCTGCTTGCGTGAATTTCTGTGATCAAACATAGCACGTTCATGTGGATCTTTTAATTTTTCATATGCTTCATTAACCGCATGGAAACGCTCAACATCTCCTCCATTATCTGGATGATGTTGTTTTGCTAGTGTACGGTATGCACGTTGTATATCACTAACACTACAGGTTGGGTCAAGTCCTAATACATCATAGTAATTCATACTTGTAATTATACTATACTAATACCTGGGTGTAAAGAATTACTTTTTGGCTTTGCCTACTGCTTGTGCGCCAAAGAATGCCGCTACAATTGCCGCAACTGAAACAAAATACACTGCCGCCATATCGCCTAGTATCTTAGCAGCTTGATCAACACCGCCTAATACTGCAATCAATACAATTGCTGGGTACAGCAACATGCCTGCTAAACTAAACCATGCCATTTTACGTTGCGCATCACGCATTGCATCTGCATCTTCAAGTTCTTTACGCTTAAACTCCAGATACATTTTTTCTTCTTCTTTTGAAACTTTACCGTCGCCGTTTGTGTCTGCTGGGTGGTGACCCGATGCTTTTACTTCTTCTTCTGACATTGAAATTCTCCTCTACTAAATATTTATATGCGTTGGGGAATTATACACAACTACTTTACAGAACAAGAACTTAATAATTTTTGGCAAGGTAAGGATCCTGAATGTGGTTACATTAGTAAGTATCGTAAAACTTTTGGTGTAAATCTTAAACTGCACATTGCACAGTATACTCACTGTACAAATCCAGTATCAGCACATGTGGATGCAGAGTTTGAAGGCATGCCAAATTATATGCAGTTTCTTGTACCCATTAGTGTAGATAGAGATACTACACTATGCCATCAGGCAAGTACTGTAGTTGAAGGTGACGAGTTATGGTGGAGTAGAGGTAGTTTACTCTGGTGGTATAGCGACTGCACACATTGGAGCGGCGACTATACTAAAACAAATACTAGCAAGCAGGCTTGGGTTATTCAGACTGGTCTTCAAGTTTAGCAATACGAGCTTCTAGTTCATCAATCTTTTTAGTGACATGAGGATACTTTTTGCGCCATGCATTGGGGTCGTTTTGCAACCAAGTCCAGCCCCACTTGTTTACCAAGCATTCGCAACTAGCATCAAACTTACCAACTGCCCATATTGCCATTCTAGTATCTTTGAACCAAAACAAAAATGCAGCGCCAAAAAGTGATCCTGCTATTGCTGTATAAATCCATAGTGTATCACCAAACATTCTATCAAGTAGTTCCATTATTTTTCCTCGTTTTCATTTTCATTAGGAGTAACTGCTTTTTCATAATAGACAATAACTTCAGTTTGTTGATTTATAAAGCGTCTTAGTTCAGCAACATTAAGTGCCAAGTTTTCATAGTCTTTGATTGATAGCGCAACAATAGCAAAGTCACCGTTTTCAGCAGTAAACTCAGCAATAAACTCATCTAAGTTATCGCTGTTCACTACGTATATACGTGTGTCAATTAAATCAATTGGCTTTGGGCGGGCTGCTAGTGGCACTGTCAACTGTTGTACTGTTGTCACTACCTTTACTTCCGGTTCCGGCATCATCCTGCTGCAACCAGTTAGGAAGAGGCTGGTCATTAGCACCGCCGCTGTCGCCCATGATGTCACGCCATATTTTTGCTGTTGCGCCATTCATGCGTCCTTCGAGATTTTCTGGATCACGCAAAGCATCACCAATTAAGTCTAGTTTACGTAATTTCCTACGTAAATTATCACCATATGCTTCTGCTTTTTGTAATTTGTTTTGTAGTTCTGTAGTCAATTTTGCATTTTTATTCGCAGCTTCATTTAACGCACTAACACTTGCTTCTGCTGTTTGCACAGCAACTTCTAGTTTTGCATTATTTTCTGCTAGAGTTTGTATCCTTTGTTGCGTACTAGTATAATAACTATAGCCGGCATAACCTACACCGCCTAGTAAGCCTAGTATAACCAACATAGCATAAACTTTAATCATTTTTACTCCACAATTTGTTTAGCACAAAGAAGGGCCAAAACATGTAGTATGTAAGAATTTTCTTCACTCTGATTTCCAAATTGTCCATGCGCCATATCCGATAGCAATGTATGCTGCTAGTTTAGCGAATGGGCCTGCAATTAGTACAATTAGTCCGACGCCAATAAGCATAGCGCCGTCCCAACTTGTTCTTTCTTCTAATCTACTTGTAATAAACTTTTTAATCATGCTGCTTGCTCCTGTTGTACTTTGTTTGCTAGAGGATGCATAGGATTAACACCTAGCATATCGCCCCAAGCTGCATAGTAATGACGCATGCCAACTTCATCATGGATAGTTCCGCCTTCATGTCTGCCATGTAGGATACGTCTTGCTTCAGTACCTTCACGCATTGTGGTACCTTGTCCTGCTACACCAATTAAATCTTCATGCAGGTTACGTCCAAAAGGTCCCCAGATTGAGTTATGATGCTCAATTCTAGTAGCACGTTCTTCAGGTGTATCTTTCTTTAGTCCGTAGCCACGGAACTCAATAAGCACTTTGTTTGGTCCTAGTGGAGTAACACTATCACTGCGATAAGCACTGCCACGTAAGTTAAAGTTAAAGCCAGGGAACAGGTCAACCATGTACCACTGGTTCGGTGGAAGATTAGGGAAACTTAAATCACCTCTATCCTCAAAACCTTCATACTCTTCATATTGCACAGTAAATGAACTTACATTTACATGACCATTATCGAACGGGATATTCTTACGTGCAAAGTATGCATCGTTAAAGCCTGTCACACGGTTATGGTAGTGCATGAAGTCATGATAAAACTCGCTGTTTGTATCATGCCATAGTTTATAATTAGTGTCAATAATTGACTTGTGATAATGGAAAACTTCCATTTCTTCTGTGTCGATGGCTTCAGCAATACAATCAAATGCACCGCATGTCCATTCTTCGACACTCTGTGTTGAGTTAGGATCAAGTGTTGTCCATACCATGCCGCCATGCTTGACTTCACAGTGCAGTTCAGTTAATCCTTCAAGTTCACTTACAGCAATGCTTCCTGTTGGATACATTACACTGTGATCACGATATGCTTTAACACCTGTTCCAGTGTTAACTGCAATAACGTTTACGCCTGCAATCTGTGTAACTCTGTAGTTACTTGGGTTATACATCTCACTGATGTGGCACATAGGTACCCATACTTTA
>Ga0098046_1000131_pt1 | contig 28099 bp, 29 predicted proteins | sample 11BtaG_FD_77067 | JGI IMG/M metagenome (GOLD analysis project Ga0098046, IMG submission 77067) | Marine viral communities from the Subarctic Pacific Ocean - 11B_ETSP_OMZ_AT15265_CsCl metaG | ecosystem: Environmental > Aquatic > Marine > Oceanic | place: Pacific Ocean | collected 2015-01-16
AAATTGAAAGTAATGCGAGCAATAGTAATATTTGTGTTATTCAGAATGATGGTGGGACTTCCACTTCATGCTGATATAGGAAGCATTACAGAACTACGTGGAGTAGGGCAAGTCCTTCGAGACAAACCCTACGAAACGGACTTAGGCTTTGACATTGAGCAAATGGATGATGTACGTACAGCTAATGGGCGAGTAGGCATAACATTTTCAGACAATTCAGTAGTCAGACTAACAGAACATAGTAAACTTATAATAGACAAAGTAATCTTTGACCCGAATCCCTCGAAGTCACAGATGTCATTAAAGTTTGTAAGTGGAACAGCACGTTTCATAACAGGTGGAATTGGGAAGATCAATAAGAACAATATTAAGATTGAGACTCCAACATCACAAATCGCAATTCGTGGAACAGACTTTACAGTCACAGTAGATGAATTGGGAAGAAGTCTAGTAATTTTATTACCAGACACAAATACGGGACTTCCTTCAGGAGAGATTGTAGTAGCAACTGCCATGGGAGAAGTCATACTAAATAAACCGTATGAATCTACTGTTACTAGTATGTGGGAGAGTACACCAACTGCTCCAATGATATTAGACTTAACTTTAGACCTCATAGACAACATGCTCATAGTGAGCCCACCTAAAGATGAAGAAGAAGAAATTACAGGACAGAATGGAAGTGATGACTCTAATGACAATATTCTTGATGTCGATTACCTCGCTTATGACGGGTTAGACCAAGACTTTTTTACAGATGATTTAGAATTTAATGAACTTGATATAGATTACTTAGATGTAAACTTTCTTGAAGACTTACTGGAAGTTATCGAAGAACTAGATGCTCTTGCAATAGCAGAGCAACGAGGAGCATCAGCTTTTGCAGAGTTTGATATACAAGGAACATTGTTTGGGCAAGATCCAAGCACACAAATAATAACCTTTGGAGATGCTGATAAGATAACTCTTATTCGTAGTGTCGTCCAATCAGTACAACTAGAGCTCAACGGCGAGACAAGCTATAATATAGTAATTGAACAAGATGGTAAAGCATATAACGTTATTCTTAATTCTGGTGGCCAATCCACTATTCGCATCCGTCAATCTGGAGGTTGATACCCCTTGGGACTACACTCAGATAGAAATAGACGGCAAACTCATAGAACGTAGTAAATTTCAAATGAGAATGAACTTGGAAAATCCAAGACATAAGTACTACTTAGTAATTAATGCACTTGATATTGCTACTACATATCATGCTGTGCAACAAGGTTATGGAACAGAAGCAAATCCTTTTCTACCTGAAAAACCTTCTTTAGGAAGACTCGTAGTACATAAAGTTGCGTGGAGTGAGGTTGCACGATATGGAGGACTGTTCTGGGAAGAAGATGAGAACTTCTTAATGTTTGCAAACTTTCTAGTAACTCTAGCAGTAATAAATAATACAAAGATAATTTTAGACAATGAATAAATATTGGAGATTATGGGCAAAATCCCTAGGAGAGAAAGTAGGAGAGACTGACGCTCAGGCAGACAAGATAGCTATTATAAGAACTATATGGTGGTTTACTCATATGGCAACTTGTATCTTTATTATACTAAACGCAATAGCAAACCATGGATGGGACTTAATATGAATAAATTTATAACACTTATAGTTGCTATGGGACTTCTTATCTGGAACCCTGCACTCATGCAGAGACTCGAACTAATTGGTTACGATTATCTGATAATGAACACAGAGCCAGTACAAAATGAGAATATACTTATTGTAGACTTAGATGAAGACTTTTTAAAAGTATATGGAGGATGGCCTCTACCCAGATCAATCTACGGAGATTTAATAACAACTACAACAGCTGTACCAGGATTTACGGTATTAATGCCTAGTCCTGATATTCGTGGAAAAGAGTATGATGAATACTTCTCTATGAGAATGCAGCGTGTTCCAACTGTCCTTGCAAATGCAGCATCGACACAAGTAAGTACACAAGGCCCTCATGTGGGTACTGTACAATTAGGAGAGGACCCAAAACCATGGCTATTAACTTATCCCGGAATTTTACCAGCAACACCAGCCCTAGCAGAATCCATAGCGGGTGCGGGTGTGGTTGCAGTCAGCCCAGAATTAGACGGCGTTACAAGACGAATACCACTCGTCGTAGCAAGCCAAAGCAAAATATATCCAAGCTTCGCCCTAGAATTGTTAAGAGTCGCGGTAGGCGATCCTAGCTATCAGCTAAAGACTAACGAAGCCGGAGTAGAGTGGGTAAGAGTTCCAAATTATCCACTCATGAACACAGATGCAAATGCACGTGTCTTTTTAAATTGGAACACAAACTTTTACAAACAAACAGGATTGGAATTTATAGAGAATCCAATCGAAGCTCCTTTTGTCATTTTTGGTACAACAGCAGAAGGAATCACTAATCCAGTACCTACACCAGCAGGAGCAAAATATCCCCATGAAATTCAAGCAAACATATTACATAATCTTATTACAGGTACTAGTCCTGCTACTCCTACTTGGGCTGCCGGAGCCGAACTCGCAGGAGCTTTCTTCGGGCTCTTACTCCTCTTATTTGCAACAAGATCCATATGGTTTTCCTTACCTACCTTATTAATCGTAGTTGGTGGGGCATATTACGGAAGTCTGAAGTTATATGAATCTTCCTACTTATTTGACGTTAGTGGAATCATAATTGCATGGATTTTATTCTGGAGTATTGAAAGTTTCCGTAGTTTCTTTACTACCTATCTTGAGAAAATGAGAATTAAACAACAATTCGGGACGTATGTTAGCCCTGCCTTGGTTAAAAAATTACAGGAGGACCCCACATTGCTGAGACTGGGTGGGGAGACAAAACGACTAACTTTTCTTTTTTCTGATATCCGAGGATTTACCCCGATATCGGAAAAATACCAAAAAGACCCACAAGGTCTTACCAGTCTGATAAATCGTTTTTTAGACAATCAGACTCAAATAATTTTAAAACATGGCGGCACAATTGATAAATACATGGGCGATTGCATCATGGCATTTTGGGGTGCGCCTTTAGATGATGAAGAACAAGTTGAAAATGCAACAAAAGCGGTTCTTGAGATGAAAGAATCATTAGGAGATTTAAATGAAACACTTAGAGAAGAGGGCCTTGACCAAATTAATACAGGTGCTGGAATCAATACGGGTCTATGCGTGGTGGGCAACTTTGGTAGCAGTAGTAGGTTTGACTACAGTGTGCTTGGGGATTCTGTCAATTTGGCTGCTCGATTAGAGTCATCTTGCAAGAATTACGATACTGACTTAATTATATCTGAACACAGTTTAGTGGATGGATATGATTATGAATTTTTAGATAATGTAACGGTAAAAGGCAAGTCTGAGCCCGTTAAAATATATACCATACGAAAATAATACTTGACTTCAGGTACAATTTTTGATATAATTTATACATAGTTACAAATAGCTAACTAAGAAATCTAAGGATAACCCAATGGAAGTAGAACAAGTAGCAAGTGATCTTGCAAAACATGAGGCTGTTTGTGCAGAACGCTGGAAGACTGCGTTCAATCGATTCGACGACATGGATGATAATATAAAAAGGATAGAGTCTATAATTATAGCATCTGCAGGAACAATAATAGTTGGAGCCGCAGGGATAATAATTAGTATTTGGCTCATGCACAGTTAGGAGAAACTATGGAATATAAAACAAAAGAAATGAAAGCTGGAACACCTGAAATAAAGGTAGAAGCCCCAGTCGAAGCAAAGTACTACATTACCGAAAAAAGAGGTAGTTGGTACGTCTACACACTCGAAGGAAAAAGAGTAGCTAAGCTACTAACAGAAGATGACGCTAATAACTACGTCCGCGAACACTAGATTTGACATTTGTAAGAAGTGTCCTGAACTAGTACCAAAGTTTAATTATTGTAACATGTGTAAGTGTTACATGCCTTTAAAAGTAAAAATTAAAAAGGCAAAGTGTCCAAAAGGACTATGGGGAGGTGATCATGCCAAAAGGTAAAGGAACATACGGTTCAAAGGTCGGTAGACCAAAGAAAAAGGGAAAAGGTAAAAAGAAGAAGGGTTTAACTGCAGCGCAGAAAAAACTTCCAAAAGCCTTACAACGAGCAATACTAAAAAGGAAAAAGTAAATGGAATATTTAATGTATATATGGAATATCTTAATAGGTAAAGACCAGAATAGAGATGGTAAAGTAGACATCAAAGATGCTATGATTAAAGCTCAAAAAAACGCTAAAATTACTACTCAGAATATAGGAGAATAAAATGGCATTGCCGAAGGTTGGACACAATGTAAGAGCATACAACGATAATGGGTACCAAGATGGTACTGTATATTATCTTGATGATTTTTCATTCCATATGACAATAGAAGAGGATTCTTTTGATGAGAATCAGATTGGTGAAAACATTGCAATAGATGTTAGAGTACTAGATTGGGACACTTTAGATGGAGATTAATGAGCTATGGAGAATATACGGTCCTGAAAATGAGAACGGTAATCGTAGAACATGGAGAGACTCTAGAGTTACTGCTATAAATGGTAATGAACTAACTGTAACTGTTGAATGGGACACAGCTGGTGTCGAATTTGAAGGTCCAAATAAAATCATTGCGGACTATACCGCAGAGGCCATGGAAATGCTAGAGAATGTGGATGGTGAACATCCATACTGGGTTCCAGGCGATCCAGAGTAAAATGCCAAGAAAAAGAAAAGCAGCAAAGAAAAGACCCGTACCAACAAATCCAACATTATATGCTAGAGTGAAGGCTCAAGCAAAAAGAAAATTTAAAGTATATCCTTCAGCATACGCTAATGGATGGCTAGTAAAAACTTACAAAGCCAAAGGCGGAAAGTACCGAATGGGTACTGGACGTAAGAGAAAGTAATGGCAAAACCAAAAGGTGGATTAACTAAATGGTTTAAAGAAGGTTGGGTAGATATATCCAGACCTAAGAAAGGCGGTGGGTACATGCCTTGTGGGCGTAAAACTTCCAAGAAAGGAAAATATCCTAAATGTGTACCAAGAGCCAAAGCCGCTAGAATGACAAAAGCACAGATTCGTTCAGCAATTCGCAGGAAAAGATCTGTTAAACAAGGAGTCGGGGGTAAGCCTACAATGGTAAGAACCTTCGCAAAAAGAAAGAAGCGTACTACTAGACGTAAACGCTAAGCAAAAAGGAGAGAAATATGGCAGGTTTTTTACAAGGACCTACTGGGAAACACAATACCCAGAAGATCAGAAAACATAAACTGAAAAGAGGAATTACCAGAGATATGAATGCAGCAGCAGGCGCTTTGGTTAATACTAAAAATCCATATGGTATAGAAGCAATGAGATACAAAGCTGCAGCTAAACCTATTGGACCAAGGTATGGAAAGACTACAAATCCCCCAAGAGCGAGATTTGGTAAGAGAGTCTAATGGCTCTAACAACTGGAGAGAAATCTAGACTAAAAAGAGTCGGACTTTCTAGACTTAACGCTCCTAAAAGAACACCAAAGCACAAAACAAAAAAAGCTGTGGTTGCTGTTCGAGTAGGGGGTAAAGTTAAGGTTATACGCTTCGGCGCACAAGGAATGGGACATAATTATAGTCCTGAAGCCCGTAAAAGCTTCAAAGCTCGACATGCAAAGAATATTAGAAAAGGTAAGTCCTCAGCGGCATACTGGGCTAATAAAGTATTTTGGGCAGGTAAAGGTGGTTCTAAGAAAAGACCACCAAAATCACAAAAACACGTTAAAGGAATTAGAAGAAGGAAAAAATAATGCAAGTAGACGGAAGAAAACTTTGGTTAGATGAATGTTTGATCAACAGCACAGCTTTACTTGTTCACAGTGAAAAAACTGAAGAACAACGAAAGTTAACTTTAAGAGAGCAGAAGATAAAGCAATTATCTACTGCTTATTTATATCTATATACTAAGATGCAAGAAGAAGGATTAATTTCTTCTGAGGATGAGGACAACTTTTTTAAACTTGAGACCTTACACTAATGCTTACTATCAGTAGAGAAGACATTGTAGGCGAGTATCTTATGGATTATAATGAGCAAGCTCGTTATTTAAAACTACCGGTTGACGGTTATATGGATCTTCTTGGTATAGAGCCTAACAGTAGTCAAACAGCAATTATCAATGCAATCAACAATCCAAAGTATCGTTTTGTTTGCGCAGCAGTTTCTCGTAGACAGGGAAAAACTTATATAGCTAATATAATCGGGCAACTAGTATCTCTAGTTCCTGGTTCACATATACTGCTTATGTCGCCTAACTACTCACTATCACAAATATCATTCGATTTACAAAGAGGACTTATCAAACATTTTGGACTAGAGGTAGTCAAAGATAATGCAAAAGATAAAGTAATCGAACTTTCTAATGGTTCAACAGTTAGAATGGGATCTGTAAATCAGGTTGATTCAGTGGTCGGTAGAAGTTACGATTTAATTATTTTTGATGAGGCAGCTCTCGTAAATGGAAAGGATGCATTTAACGTTGCATTACGTCCAACACTGGATAAAGAAAATTCAAAAGCAATATTCATTTCTACTCCTAGGGGTAGGAATAACTGGTTTGCTGACTTTTATTACAGAGGATTCAGCGATGAGTTCCCAGAGTGGGCATCTTTACGAGCAACTTATCATGAAAATCCCAGATTATCAGAACAAGATATTAAAGAAGCAAGAATTAGTATGTCAGAGGCTGAATTTAGCCAAGAATATGAAGCAGACTTTAATATCTATGAAGGACAAGTATGGGCCTTTGATCATGAAACATGTATATCCGACTTAGCTCAATTTGAGACAAGAAAGATGGATGTGTTTGCCGGGCTTGACGTCGGGTACAAAGACCCTACAGCCTTCTGTGTAATCGCATATGATTGGGATGAACAGAAGTACTATGTTGTCGATGAATACTTAGATGCAGAAAGAACCACCGAACAACACGCAATTGAAATACGAAAATTAGTTAGCAAATGGAGTATAGATTATATCTATATTGATTCCGCCGCTCAACAAACTCGTTTTGACTTTGCACAGAACTACGATATTACTACTATAAATGCTAAGAAATCAGTCCTTGATGGCATTGGTAAAGTAGCAACTGTAGTTGATAATAACCAATTAATTGTAGACCAACAGTGTTCAGAAACATTGATGTGTCTAGACCAGTATCAATGGGATCCAAATCCCAACTTGTTGAAAGAGAAACCAAAGCACAATCAAGCGTCTCACATGGCCGATGCATTGAGGTACGCTCTATATTCTTTTGAAACAACTGCGACTACTTTCTAGCATGTCAAAAATAACTCTTGACTTTTGGTTGTATAGTTGATATAATTGATATTATAAAGTGGAATTAAAGAGAGATCTCATAAAATATATACGGGACAAGGCAAAGTCCAGGTATCAGAAAACAGATAATTGTTTTATCTGTGGAAGTCAAGACAATTTAGACTTTCATCATTTCTATTCATTGACAGAGTTGTTAGAAGAATGGATGAGAAAGAATAACCTAAAGATAACAACAGAAGAACAGATTCTCGAATTACGAGAAGAATTTATAAAAGAGAACTTTGATAGAGTATATAATAAAGCTGTTACTATATGCCATAAACATCACTTGAAGTTACACTCAATTTATGGGAAAAAACCAAAACTTATAACAGCACAGAAACAAGAAAGATGGGTGGAGATTCAAAGAGACAAACATGGCATGGTATGATTTTATAACAGGTGGAAATAAAAGCATGGGAGAGAAATCTAACCCTGCTCAATATATTATTTCTAGAGACGAAGGCATTAGTGTCGAATCTCGTGAAGTTGTTACTAATTATAGAGACGCATATGAGAAGCTAGAAGTAGTAAATCGTAGTGTAAACATGATAGTTGATGACGTTGCTGAAATTCCTTTTGAGATAGGAGACAAGATACTTGGTATCAGCCCTGTTCTTAAGAATATTAGAAGATCACGAGTTAACTTACTACTAAACTTTGAGCCTAATCCTTATCAAGATGTAGGAACTTTCAAAAGAAATCTTGTTATAGACTTATTACTAGATGGTAATATATTTATATACTATGATGGCCTACACTTATACCATCTACCTGCTGACAAAATGAGAATATTGACAGACGAAAAAGAATACGTCGAAAAGTATGAATTTGACAGTAGTATCGATTTTCAACCTAACGAAATCATTCATATAAAAGAAAATAGCTTTCACTCCATTTACAGAGGAGTGCCTAGACTTAAGCCTGCGTTTAGAACAATGAACTTACTTGCAAACTTAAGACATTTCCAGGATAACTTCTTCAAAAACGGAGCAGTACCAGGACTAGTACTTAAAAGTCCTAACACTCTTTCAGAGAAAATAAAAGAGAGAATGTTACAATCATGGACAGCAAGATACAATCCGGTATCTGGAGGTAGAAGACCTTTAGTTCTTGATGGTGGTTTAGAGGTAGATAAACTAACAAATATAAATTTTAAAGAATTAGACTTTCAAGATTCAATTAAGTCTTGTGAAAGAATAATACTAGAAGCGATGGGCGTACCTCCAATCTTAATGGATGGTGGTAATAACGCAAATATAAGACCTAATCATAGGTTGTACTACTTAGAAACAGTACTTCCTATAGTTAAAAAGTTTAAGTATGCATTAGAAAGATACTTTGGTTTTGAAGCAAATGAGAATGTATCAGGAATACCTGCATTACAGCCTGAGCTTAGAGATCAAGCTGCTTATTATGCAACACTTGTTAACACAGGTATTATGGCTCCTAACGAAGCTAGAGAAGCCCTAAGATTAGAAAAAGTAGATGGATTTGATGAGCCTAGAGTACCTGCAAATATAGCAGGCTCAGCTGCAAACCCAGAACAAGGTGGGAGACCCCCAGAAGAAACAGAGGAAAACAATGAATAAAGTAGCAATTATAAAAAGCATGGCAGAATGGATGGGAGAAAAAGGAAAGTTTTACTCTATGAACGAGTATCAAAGAGCAAAAGATGTTCCAGCAAACTTTTGGATGCTAAGAAAACAATTTGGAAGTTGGTCAAGAATACAATTACTTATAAGAACTAACCATCCAGAATTATTCTCTAAAATGAATAAAGGCATATCTACTAAGGTAACGCCTGTTGTCGAAAAGAAGACAGCCAAGCCAGCTAAGAAAGCAGCTGTTAAAAAGGATACAAAATAATGAAAAAAATATTTCATATTTCTAGTACATTTGAGAAATCCAATATTGATGAAGATGGATCTATCGTAATAAAAGGATTAGCAAGTACTAATGCTTTAGATAGAACTGGTGATGTAATCGATCACAACGCATGGAAAGAAGGAGGCCTAGACAATTATTCAGGCAACCCTATTATTCTTTTCAATCATGACTATAATAGACCAATTGGTAGAGCAAAATATTGCGATGTTACTCAAAATGGTTTAGAGTTAGAAGCAAAAATTTCAAAGTCTGCGGGTGATATCGTAGACCTGATAAAAGATGGTGTTCTTGGAGCCTTTTCCGTTGGTTTCAAAGTCAAGGATGCTGATTATAACAAAGAAACTGACGGATTTTTAATTAAAAGTGCAGAACTTCTTGAAGTATCGGTGGTAAGCATACCAGCTAACCAAACGGCTACTTTTTCTATTGCTAAGTCTTTTGACAGCGATGGGGATTATGAGAAGTTTAAAGCACAATTCAACAAGGCTCACTCTGTAGAGTCAGTTATAACTGACAAAACTGAGCAGCCAAGTGCCGCAAATGCGGATATTATGGAGAAAGATATGTCGAATGACAATATAAGTCCAGAGTTTGATCTGAAGGCATTTGCTGAAGAAGTTGCAAAGAAAACTGCTACTTCAATTGCTATGCAACAAGCAGAGCAAAAAGCTAAAGATGACGCAGAAGTTCAAAAGTCTGCTAAAATTGAAGCTGAAGCAAAGGCTGTTCAAGACCAAAAAGAGGACGAACAAAAAACTATTATTCAGGCTGGATTATCTGGTGCTGAAAGACTAGTAAACGATGTTGAGAAGAGATTATCAGAGAAAAATGAAGATCTTCACAACGTAGTATCAGAACTACAAAAAGATTTATCTGAGAAATCAGAAGAAATCATGAAAATGAGAGAATCAAAAAGAATATTCTCAGAAAGAGGAAACACTGATTGGAAAAAAACTCATGAAAGTGAATTAATGGACGCTAAAGTTCTTTCAGTTATTACTGGTAAAAAAGGACTAGACTCTACTAACTTTGGACAAGGCGTTATAGAAAAAGTAAATACTGATTCAGGTGTTGCACTTTCATCTAATGACTACGAGCAAGTAGTATCAACAGGTGTTGAGAGAGACATTCAGAACGAACTAGTATTAGCTCCTCTATTCAGAGAAATTCAAATGACTAGTGCATCAATGATTATGCCAATCCTACCAGACGCAGGTTACGCTGAATTCGTAGCAGCAGCTGGAACAGGTGATGGTGCTTCACCACATGGTAACTTATCAGAAAGAGGCGACTCTTATGTAACTACTGGTGACAGAGGCGGGATTGACTTAACAGAAAAAGTATTAACTGTTAAGAAACTAATTTCTAAATCATTCATTGGTAATGAAACAGAAGAAGATGCTATCATGCCAATCTTACCATTAATCAGAGAATCAATGGTTAGATCACATGCAAGAGGAATTGAGAATGCTATCTTATTTGGTAACAATGCTCAAGGCGCTTACGGAGCTTCAACACCATTTGATGGTTTAGTACATAAAGCTACTGATGCTTCTAAAGCAATAGTAGGTACAGAAGCTTTTGCAGCTGACAAACTTACTTCTCTTGAACTACTAGAGATGAGAAAGTCTATGGGTAAATATGGTGTTAATCCAGCAGATGTGGTATATATCGTATCACAAGAAGGATACTACAACTTACTAGAAGATATTAATTTCCAAGACGTTAACGTAGTTGGCGACATGGCAACTAAACTATCTGGTGAGTTAGGACAAGTCTTCGGATCAAGAGTATTGATCTGTGATGAGTTCGCAGCAAGAGCAGCTTCAAAAACTCATGCTGTAGCATTATATGCTAGAAACTTCATTATGCCTAGATTAAGAGGCGTTACAATTGAATCAGACTATGACGTAGAAAATCAAAGAAGAGTACTTGTGGCTTCACAAAGACTTGGATTTGACAATATCGTTCCAGGTGCAGGTTCAGTAGTTATCAGAAACTACAAAAACGCTTAATTTTAAGCTAATAAAGGTTTTCGTGGGGGTTCCTAAAATCCCCACAATTTTAATATGGCGGATTTAGTAACAGTACAAGATTATAAGGATGCAGAAGGGCTCACTGGAGCTAAAGATGACGATCGCCTAAATATTTTAGTCCCACAAATATCAGAATTAGTTAAAAGATATTGTGGAACAAGTTTTGTTGATTATTACTCTACAGATAAAACAGAAGTAGTAAATATTACAGAGAACACCTCAATTATAATAGTAAGTGAAAGTCCTCTAGTAAGTGTTACTTCAGTTAAAGAAAGAACAGGACCAACAGAAACCTACACAACACTTGTTGTGAATCAGGATTATTATGTAGATACTACATTTGATGCTGTTAGAAGGGTTACTGGAAATGGAAGCAAAAGCTTTCAGAAAGGGTTCGGCGCAGTAGAAATCAAATATCGATCTGGCTACTCAGCTGTACCTTCTGATCTTAAATTGGCCGTACATGATTTAATTACATACTACTTACGAGACGAGCACAAGTCTAGAAGAACAATACAGGGAGCTACACTCGAGCAACAAGGCTCATCAAGTGTAAGGAACAATACTGATTTTCCAGACCACATTAAAAGAGTGCTTGATTTGTATAGAGTAGTGGTGTAGTGAGAAGTCAACGTAAAAAATACTTACAAGATTTTTTAAAGAGTTTTCAAGGTAGAGATGCTACTGGTATTCAGCAAATGCGAATAACTATAAGAAGAGAAGACTGGTTACACGCATTTAAAACGGAAGCACTAAATAACTATAAAGGTCCCGATAAAGAAGCACTTGGAAAAGCTATAGATAAAACATTTGATAAAGACTGGAAAGAAATTCAAGCAGTTATACGAAAGTGGTATAGTAGTGGTAGACCTCGTACTTGGGCAAAACAAAGTAGAACGTCTAAAGCTGGAGTTATAATCATTAAGGTTAAGAACACTAGTAAAGCTTCTAAGAAATGGTACCAAAATGCCGTTGTTAGTTTAAAGAGACCTTTAAACAAGTGGGCAAAAAAGAAAACTTATGTAAAGAGAATTATTGCAGAACATGGAAAAGAATTAGAAAGAGACCAACAATCAGGAGGTCAAATGGCTTTTCCAGGACAAGGGAATGTAGTGAATAGACCAGGGTCAGCAGGAAATAATATGCAGACTTCAATAATTAAAGCCATGAATGATACAGTAAGTAATGATGAGTGGTGGATATCTTTCCTAGTATCAGCAGTACAAGGTTATTTACATGCAAAGATTAATTCTAGAATAGATAAAAGAAAGACTAAGAACAGTATACATAGAAATCATTTTATTGAGTTTATTATAGCTCCTAATACTAAGCAAGGAGGTAAACCAGATAAAGATGATGGAAAAGAGTTTGAGAGTGTATTTAGAAAGCACTTTAATTCGGCACTCAAGAAGAAGATAAAAGCTATGGAAGACGGCAAAGTCCCTAGAAAAGAGATAGCAGCTTTCGCATCAGACTCTCCAGATATATTTGATGAGTTTTCTGATTTTGGTGATGATAAAGCAGTCGAAATCATGGAACAAGAAGCAAGAAAGCAGATGCGTAAAGCAAATGCTCAAATGGCAGGAGTAGGAAAAGGAACAAAGACAAAGATAAGTTTCAGTAAGAATTTAGAGAATATAAGGGCAACGAAGAAAATAGGAAAAGCTATAGAAGTAATGCGTAAAGGGGCAGACAAGGTAACAACAAAAACAGTCGCCTCACAAGTAGCTAGCCCTCCTATGAGTAAAATGTCTAAAGGTCAAAGAGCAAGTGCTCAAATGGGCCCAGGATTTAGAATGGATAAGGAAGGTTTATTAATTAAAAATATGATAAACAATATACTTCCAAGAGCTATAGAAGCAAACATGGGTTCTCCTAGATTGAATAATCAGACAGGAAAATTCGCAAGTAGTGCTAAGGTAGACAATGTAGTAGTAGGACCAAGAGGAGGTTTATATATTGGATATACTTACCCACAACGTCCGTATGGAGTATTTGAACCCGGACATGGTAGAGCACCTTGGGCAAATCAGTATAGAGACCCAAGACATATAATAGGGAAAAGCATACGAGAGATTGTAGCAGTGAACATGAGAGGCCAAACGGTTTCAGGATTAACAAGGGAATTTGAATAATGCCAGAGCAAACGATAACAAGATTATATACGACAAGAAGACAAAATATTGTTAATGCTTTGGTAGATATTATTGAAAGAATTGACGGTACCGGTGAGTACCAAACTGCAGTTGCAGAGTGTAGTCCAAGACTTACATTCTGGGACGAAGTTAAAGAGTTTCCAGCAGTTCATCTAAATGCGGGTCGTGAGATTCGTTCATATGATGGTGGTGGATTTAAGTTTCGTTATCTTACTATAACATTAAGATGTTACGTAGAGGATAACGATGACGCAGTAGGAGCATTAGATGCTTTACTTGAAGACCTGGAAACAGTTCTTGAAGCAGAAGATCCTCTTACTTATTATGATAAAAATGGTGTAGCACAAAGAACCGTGCAAACCACAATAATTAGTATAGACACCGATGAAGGTGTTATGGATCCTTTAGGTATCGGCGAGATATTAATGGAGATTCAATACTAGAGAGTAAACAGCTACGATAAATAATAATTTGTCAAGGCTCTTTACAAGAAAAAACGGAGAAAAAAATGGCAGACAAATTTTATTTTAGCCGAGATACCGAGGTCTATTTAATGATGGGCGTGAATGACGCAGGATCTACTGCAGCAACTTCATGGAAAATACCTGTATTAGATGGATTCAGTTTCTCACAAGGCACAAACACAAGTGAAATTACTCTAGCAGAAATGTCGGATAGCGCTGGTAAGACTAGAAGAAGTAGACAAATGTTTACTGATTCTTATGCACCTGCAGAATGGTCTTTTCAAACTTATGTAAGACCTTTTAGAGCAGTAGCGGATGCTGCAGGTGGATGGGAAAAACATACAAGTTTGATTCATCACGCAGTAGAAGAAGCTCTTTGGGCTAACTTTGCATCAGCACCTACATTTACCGCTTCAGCAAACGACACCTCTGTAGCAGTATGGAACAAGGGAGTTGACAATAGTACTACCAGTATGATTGTTGATTTTGTTGATTCAGAAGTCGCAGCTTTAGGAACATTTGATTTGTTCTTTGAGATGGGCGGAGCAGCAGGTGGATCAGGTGTAACAGGACCTACATATTATAGATTAAAAAATGCAGTTGTAAATTCTGCATCTATTGATTTTGATATAGATGGTATTGCTACTATCACATGGTCAGGTTTTGCATCGATAATACAAGATTTAGCATCTTTACCGAGCACAATCACCACCGAGATTACAGAGGCAACTACAGGCACGAGTAACTTTATTAGAAATAGATTAACCCAATTATCAGTAACAAATACCTCTGATACATCAACCTTCCCAGGAGCCAGTGGTGGAGCATACAATGTAGTACTAACAGGTGGAAATGTGACTATGGAAAACAACATAACATATTTAACACCAGAAACGTTAGGAATCGTTAACCAACCATTAGGGCACGTTACAGGAACAAGAAACGTATCAGGTAATTTTACATGTTACTTAAATAGAGAAGCAGGCGGAAGTGCTGACTTATTTGAAGACTTAATCGAAGCCACAGACAAAATTAACAATGGCTTTAATACAGTATTTAAAATAGGTGGAACTTCAGCTCCAAAGTTACAAATTGATTTACCAAATTGTCACTTTGAAGTACCAAGCCATTCTATTGATGATATTATATCATTAGAAACAAGCTTCCATGCTTTACCGGCTTCAGTAGATCCAACTACTGCAAACAACTTTGAAGCAAAAGTAACTTATACTGGTAGCTAATATTAACAAAGGGGGAGTAACCCTCCCCCACTTTTAACCAGGAATCATTATGACAGAAGAAAAGAAAACAGTATCACTAGCGAGTTTATTAACTCCAAGCAAAACAGTAACTATAGACTACCCGGAGTTTCCAGGAATGACAGTAGACTTATGTTACTTAGCGAGAGAAGAATTGGTCAAACTAAGATCAAGATGTCTTTCCCAGAAATTTAACAAGAAAACAAGAGCATTTGAAGAAGTCTTAGACGATGACAAATTTTTAGTCGAATATTGTAAATCAGTAATTAAAGGCTGGAATGGACTTAAATATAAGTACCTAGAAAAAATGTTACTTGTAAACTTACAAGGTGTTAACAAAGAAGATGAGCTAACATACTCACATGAAGATGCAGAGATACTAATGAAAAACGCATCCGACTTTGACACTTGGGTCACAGAAACAGTAGGTGACTTAGAAAATTTTACGCAGAGCAAGTAAGACTAATACTTGCAAAATTAGATGCGTTTTATAGAGAGGATATGTTACCTCTCGAAACATACTTAAGAATATGTGAACAAACAGGTGAAGAACCTGACCCAATGAAGATGCCTCCAGATAGGAGTGAGTTTCCAAAAGAAGTTCAGGAAGCATTTTTAGTTCACGATTTTTTACCAGACAATTGGATAGAAGGCGGATATATAGGAAAGAACTATTCCGCTCTAGAATCAATACTAAATATATTTGAAATTGAAAAAAGACAAGTAGTATTGGTATTTCTTAAACATATAGAAGCTAGAAATACTACTAAAATTAACAAAGAGCTTGAACGCAAACGTAAAAGCGCAGAGAAAAAAGGATAATGGCAAATAAGAAAAATCAAATAACCATTGAATTTAGTGATGGAGATACTCTAAAAGATCTTCAGAAGAAAGTCAAAAAAGCCGCAGGTGGTTTTAATGCATTAGCTACGTCTCAAAGGGGCGCCGATCGTGCAGGTAAGGGACTTACCCGACAATCCTCGAACCAAACTAAAAACTTCTCAAAAATGCAACAAGGAATTAGCGGAGGTATTGTACCTATTTATGCTACTTTAGCTGCTCAAGTATTTGCTGTTACAGCTGCGTTCCAATTCTTATCTAACTCTGTAGATTATAAAAACTTAATTGCAGGACAAGAGTCTTTTGGTGCCGTCACAGGTACCGCACTAAAAACATACACTTTAGGTGTACAGGCTGCTACTGAAGGACAGTTAAGATTTTCCGAAGCAGCTCAATCCGTTGCTATTGGTACTGCTGCAGGACTATCTAGGTCTCAAATAACAGAAATAGGTAAAGCAGCAAAGAATACCTCCCTTGCTCTTGGTAGAGACTTAACAGACTCATTCAATCGTCTTACAAGAGGTATAACAAAAGCAGAACCAGAATTACTAGACGAACTAGGTATCATACTTAGACTAGACCCTGCTCTTAGAGCTTATGCAGACCAAATAGGTAAAAGTAAAGAACAATTAAATCAATTTGAAAAATCGCAAGCTATCGCTAATGAAGTGCTAGATCAAGCTGAATCAAAGTTTGGTAAGATCGCAGAAATTATGGATCCTTCTGCTTTTGCTTTACAGCAATTTGCAGTAGCGTTTGATGATTTACTCAATAAATTTAAAGTAGGAATTGGTACAGTTTTACTACCCTTATTAGGATTTCTTTCTAATAATGTATATGCTCTTACAGCAGCACTAGGGCTTTTTGCACTTCCAATCGTTAAAACAATTTTGCCTAATTTTGCAGCAATGGGACAAGCCGCTAAAGATAATATGGAACTGGCTACTAAATCTGTAAAAAGTGCGCAGAGTGAATTCGATAAATTAAACTTTAAAGATAATAAAACAACAAGAGATTCATCTATGGGTAGCATTAATATGATGCGAGACAAGAAAGGTCAAAAGAAAGTTGGTGCAATGTATAACCAGATGAATGCAAAACAAATAGCCTCTCATAAGAAAATGTTAGCACAAAAGAAAGGGGATTACATAAACTATACTCGACAAGAAAGACAAATAATGTTTAAACATCTAAAAATGCAAGAAAGATCTTTAGCAGTAAGTGAAGGTAAGAAAAGAGGAGAGTACGCAAAAACAACAAGCTTCTTTAAACTACAACAAGCAAGAATGGTTTTAATACAGAAAAAAGCAAGTGTTATGATGGTCGCTGCTACTAGAATGGCTTCCGGCCTTATGACTAAACTGTTAAGTTTTGCAGGTGTTCTTGGAGTACTAGCTATGATAGGTGCCGTTGTTATGGGGCTAATAAATCACTTCAGAAAAGTAGATGAAGAACAAGAAAAACTAACAGATAATATAGAAGAGCAAATAAAACTCCAAAAAGTTTTAAACACAGAACTAGAAAGAATGAACGAAGTTAGAAGTAAAGGTCTTGTAAAAGGTGGACTAGATACTACTCTCCAGTTTGGTAATATGGTACAGTCTGCTGATATGTCTAATTCTCTTCAAAAAATGAAAGATTTTAAAATCAAACAAGAAAGAATCTTAAATAAAGATGGCGGAAATGTTAATTTATTTAAGTCTGGTAGTAATACTAATGCAGATGAAATTGCAGACAAAATGCGACATATATCAAACGTACAGGCAATGATAGATCAAAAATCTACACGTTTAGCAGGCGCTGAAGAAGGCTCTAGTCAAGCAAGAAATTTAACAGCAAGAATAGCCGAGCATCAAAAGTTAATTGATACAAGAAAAGAAGAAATTGCATTACTAGAAGAAAATAGTTTTGCGGATGAAAAACTACAGGAAACTTATGAAAATAATTTAAAGACTATAAAGGAACTCGAAAAAGGAGCAGTAGGCCCCTTAAAGAAGACGTATGCAGATTACTATAAAGTTCTTAAAGATAATGGTAATTTAAGCCAAGAGCAAATTGACGATTTACGAAATCAGGAAAGTGCTTTTAATAATCTAACTGAAAGAGTAAAAAGATATGGAGAAGTTAGCAAAAGTTTTCAACAATCTTTAACAAGTATGAGTGGAAAAGGTATGCCTTTACAGAATCAAAGAAAAGCTTTAAATGATATGATAATAACACAGGAAGCTCTAATTAGTCGAACAAAAATGGGAGGCGAAGTAAAAAATGACCCTAATACTCTTAATAAAGACGAAGCAGACATTGCTAGGATTAAGAATGAAGCAGACGCTGCCCATTTAGTAGCACTGCAAGATTTCAAAACAGAACTTGATGGAATTGTATCAAAGGAAAAAGAAATATTAACAACTCAACAAACGAACGCAAGAACTTTCTTAGACCATGCAAATGCAAGAACAATAGCAGAGAAAAAAGCAAAGATAGAAGTTACAGGCATGCTAAAAGTAAATGAAAAATTAACACGAGCAAAACAAGATCAAGCAAATGCTGAAGCCGTAGTAACTGCTTTAAAAATGAAGGGCAATAAAACAAGAGCTTCTTTTGAAAAGGAATTTGGAGAGAATGCTCAGTTTGAAATTGATAAATATATTGAAGGTGGAGGCATACTAGAAGAGCAAGTACAAGATGCTGAATATGCAGTAGAGCTTGCGGAAGATAAAGTAGCAACAGTCACAAAAGAGGTAGAAGTTCAAAAAATACTAAATGCAGAGCAACAAAAACAATTAGATATAGCAGCCTTAAACTTACAACTGAAAAAAGATACTCTTAATGAAAACTCAAAAGCATTAGCAGCACAGATAGGAAATGTTGGATTTAACACTATGTATGGTGGAACAGGATTCGGGGCTCAAGCAAAGAAAGAGCAAGATGTAGAACAGAAAAAATTCCAAATAGAAGAGAAAAGACTTGCTCTCGTAAATCAAAGAGCAGTACTAGCAAAACAAAAATACGCGGCAGATAGCGATGAACAACTTGCAGAAGAAGCTTCAATTAACAATAATCAGAAGAAACTAGATTTACTTAAGGAACAAACCAGAGCAGCAGAATTTGCAGCAACTCATTTAGGTCAATTACAAATGAGCTTTGCAAAAGGTATAGAAGATATGTTTGTAGCAATTGCACAAGGATCTATGTCAGCAAAAGAAGCATTTAAAGAGATGGCATTAATGATGCTAAAACAGATGGCTCAAATAGCTGCACAGCAACTAGCCCTAAAAGCTTTAGGATTTATGGGATTTCCAACTCCTTTGGCGAATGGTGGAATCATACCTATGGCAACTGGTGGAGTCATTCCTAAATATTCACAAGGTGGAATTGCAACAGAACCTACTTATTTAGTAGGCGAAGGAAAACACAATGAAGCAGTTGTACCACTTCCAAACGGAAGAAGCATACCTGTTGATATGAAAGGTGGAAGCGGAACAAATAATGTATCAATCAACGTAAATGTAGATGGAAGTTCTTCAAATGTTGCAGACGGCGAAAAAGGAAAACAACTAGGAAAAATGATGGAAGTAGCAGTAATGGAAGTAATACAAAGAGAAAAAAGACCTGGAGGAGTATTAGGTAGATAATGGCAACAGCAATATTTCAAAATGATGGAAGTAATATAACAGGTTTTTCTGGCGGAGTATCTGTAGACAAAGGATTTCAAAGAACAAGTACCCCTAGAGTACATATTATGACTTTTGGGGATGGGTATGAGCAAAGAATTGCAGATGGTATTAATAATCTAGCGCAAGGTATGAATGTAACTTTTAACACTAGACCTAAAGCAGAAATTGATGATTTAGTAGCCTTCTTTGAAAGTTTAGGGGGTGTTACAAAATTTAGATTGACTGTAGATGATACTAATGGAAATGAAACAATTAAAGTAGTATGTAAGTCATGGAATCAAACATGGGTGTATGATAATTTTTATAGTTTATCTTGCTCTCTTGAAAGGGTATATGAAGCATAATGGGAGAAAGAATACCAATAAAAGAAGTTCAAAAGTTAGAACAATCGTCAGGAATTGTAGACCTTTATGAAATTGAAGTAAGTAATACTTCTAGAGTTTATATTACAAAAGCACCGGATAGTGCTTTACAAAGTATAGAGTTTTATGATTATGATACAAATACCCAGAAAAACACTTATATACCTATTCCATTAGAAATAGAAGGGATAGATATAACTACAAAAGGTGTATCAGCAAGACCCGTATTAACAATTGCAAATGTTTTAACAGACTTTGAGAATGCAGTCTCCCCTCTAACATTTCAAGATTTAGTAGGAAAGAAACTATATAGAAGAAGAACTTTAAAGAAGTATTTAGTAGGAGAAGCCTCAGAAACAGCTTCAGGAGCAACTCCCATAGAATTTCCTAGACAAATGTGGGTAATTGATAGAGTTGAACAAGAAGATTCGTTAAATATTGCTTTTGAACTTACAAGTCCTTTTAATGCAGAAGGGTTAGTACTTCCTTATCGTGTAGTTGGACATAATGCTTGCCCTTGGCAGTATCAAGGAGCAAGCCCAGAAAAAACAGAAGCTGATAAACGCGGAGGGTGTACTTGGCATAGTGAAAGTAAATTTATAATTCAAGGCACAGCATATCAAGTATATGTAAATTCAGATGATGAGTATGTTGTTAATGGTGATGCAGGATTTACAACTTGGGCAGGAAGTGGAACTAAAGATAATTATTATAAAACTACAACCACATTAGGAGTGTCTAGTGGAGTTAGAAGATATAAAGCAGACGGTACAATTGATACCAGTGTAGATAGTTCTACTATAAATAATTACTGGCAAGCAACAAGAACTACTAGTGTAACCCCCCAGGATAATCACTCAGATTGGACAAGAGTAAGAATATATAATAATTATTCAACTAGTGCTACATACTATGCTTATACAGATGATAGACTAAATGACTATGCAAAACCTACATCTGGTACAGAATTTTTATGGCAAGCAAAGATAACTCACACCAATAACGCACAAGAGTTTGGAGAGTATTGGAAAAGAGGTGATCTATGTGGAAAAAGACTATCTTCATGTCAATGTAGATATGGATTTGATCCTATAAATACAGGTACACCTACAAGTCGTGGAAAAGCAACTAAAGTTACTACTAGACCGTTACCTTTTGGAGGATTCCCCGGTGCAAGAAAGTTTAAGTAGATTATTACCTGAAATATATAGTCATATGGCTATTGAAGCTCCAAGAGAAGGGTGTGGATTAATTATCGATAAAGAAAACCCAAAATTTATTCCACTAGAAAATATAAGTGAAGAAAAAGACCACTTTACAATAGACCCAAAAGAATACGTTAAGTATTCAATTAAATCAAAAATATTATATGTAGTCCATAGTCACTATGATCAAGATTGTTATCCAAGTGAACATGACAAAAACAACTGTAAGGCATTAGGTATTCCATACTTAATAGTATCTTACCCAGACAAAAAGGAATTTATTTATGACCCACGTTAAATTATTAGGAGAGTTAGGAGAGAAGTTTGGTACAGACTGGGAATGCTCTGGCAAATCTATTCGTGAGATTTTAAAACTTATTGACTGTCAAGTAGACGGCTTTAAAGACTATTTTGCAGAGTGCCATGAGAAAAATATAGGTTTTACACTGCAGAATGGAAATGATTTTATTGAAGAGAATGAAGAAGCATGGCTACCTACTGTAAAAGACACAGTAATTATATCACCGGTTCCAGCCGGGTCAGGTAAAGGACTAGGAAAAATACTTGCAGCTATTTTTATGATTACAGTAATCGTAATGACTGGAGGAGCAGCAGCAACAGTAGCATCTACAAGTGCCACAGGAACAGGTGCAATGAGTTTTATGGGTGTGAATTTAGGGACAGCAACACAGGTTGCAGCAACAGCAGAGGCTGCAGCATTTACAACATATAGTTTAAGTACTGCAGGGTACTTAATGGTAGCAATCGGAGCAAACTTAGGAATTATGGGTATAACGGAAATGACAGCTCCAGACGCTGGAGATATGACTTCAGATCCTTCATTTCTTTTTAATGGAGCAGATAATAATATAGAACAAGGACAACCTGTACCAGTATTATATGGTACAATGAAAATAGGTGGAACCCCAGTCAGTCAAGGTTTTCAAACTGGACAACTAAGAGGAGCTTCATTAAATTATAGTTCATCTTCAGTGTCAAGTACATACTATGGGGGTTCAAATGGAACAACAACAGGCGGCGGATCAAGAAGAAGAAAAGGAGCAACGCATCAAAGATAATGGCAAAATATACTAGTAGACCCTTTGGGACAAAAACACAAGGAGATAGATCAACTCCAAATAAAACACAAATTGCAGCTGCTTACGATATTCTTTCGGAAGGAGAGATTGAAGGATTAGCAGATGGTTTTGCTTCTGTATACATAAATGATGTTCCAGTTATTGACTCCCTTGCAAATGAAATTGTAAAAAACAGAAATCTTGTTTTAAATACTACTGCGAATAATACAACTATATCTAGTTCTGTATTTGGAGCTGTAGGTGGATTAACTAATAATAATGCAACTGGGTTAAGCTTAGGTATTCGTTATGTCTTGCTTGAAAAAGCAGGTAAAAAAGGAACTGGTATAGCAAGTGCAACCAAAGACTCTAATACAATAACAACATCTTCTAACTTTTTTACTACAGAGCTTATAGCTAGTTTAAGGTCAAAACCAATTAAAGGGTATATAACACTAGCAGGAGCAGGAGCAAATGGAACCGATTTAGTAACTGTAGGTACTTTTGTTAGCGCAACAGAAATTACTATAGAAGATTTAGTAGCAACTACTGTAAGTAATGCAGATATATTTACTGATCATGTATCTAAAGTATCAAGTATTTCTGGTAATGACGCAACTTTAAGCGTTGCTCCAGGAGTTAGTTTAACAAGTGCCGCAGGAGTACTAACAGGTGCTATTACAACAGATGATAACTTAAAAAACTTATTTAATATTGAAAATTTACAATTTGGATTGAATACAGGAGTATTGAATCAGCCTCCGATTAGTATGAATACTTCTTTTGGACAGGCTTCAATTATTGCTAGTCCAAATATAGAGTTGGAACAAGGCAACCTTCGTGCAAATGTAGGCACAACAGGCAACTTAGTAAATGCCTATAATAACGAATTAGATGAACCTTCTCAACTTGAAGGAAGCTCTGCCGATACCCTTATGACTTCAGCATTTTTAGAGGTATCAAATCCTTCAGAAGTGGATGAAGTACATTTAACTTTTAACTTACCTTCATGTCATGCAATAAAAAACTCTTCTGGCGCAAAAGGCCCTTCTTATGTTGAACTACAAATATTTTTTGAGTACTCTACCGATGGGGGCTCTAGTTATACATCAGAACTTGCTTTTGGTCCAAGCAATAATGACATTTTAACAAGATCTAGAGGACTGCATATTTTTGCTAGAAGTATGTCAGATTTACCAAACAATGGATATATTAAACCTTCTAAAGCCCAGTATGCGGCATTTGTAGAAGAGTTTATAATAAATACTGAAGAGTTCCAACCTTTTGATGATTTTAGAATTCGTGTAAGAAGAATTAATGATCTTAACTTTAAAGATGGTAGTTTTCAGCATAATAACTCTTGTACATTAACAACTGTAGAGAGTATAATAAAAGATAAACTTACATACCCACATACTGCATACACTTTTACTTCTTTTAATGCAAAAGATTATGAAGGCACAGTACCTACTCGTGCTTTTGCTTTAAAGGGCGTAAAGTTACAAGTTCCTACTAACTACCGTACTAGAGAAGAGACGGGTGGAGCAGCAGCCTATACAAGAAATATTACTTCAGGAGCAACGGAAAGCTCATACCAAAACTGGGATGGAAATTTTAGGGGAGATATACAAACTTTTAATCAAGCCTCAATAAATCATGAAAAAGTATTTTGCGATAACCCTGTTTGGATTATGTATGATATGCTTACAAATAATCGTTATGGAATGGGTCAATTTATAGATAAAGATAATATAGATAAATACGAACTTTTTAGACTTGCTAAATATTGTGATGAAGAAATTCCAGATGGAAATGGAGGTACAGAACCTAGGTTTACTTGTAATGTATATTTTTCAGAAGCGGGAGAAGCTACTACAGTATTAAAACAGTTAGCCTCTGTATTCCATGGTATGACATTATGGGCAAATGGAGAATTTACTGCAGTATCTGATAGTCCTAAACAACCAGTAGCACTATTTTCAAAAGCAAATATTATCAATGGTCAATTTACTTATGAAGGAACAGGAGAAAGAGTAAGAACAAATCAAGTAAAAGTAACATGGAATGACCCAGAAGATAATTATCGACAATCTACTGAGTATGTAGAAGATTATGAAAGTATTGCAGAAACAGGAAGAATCGTAAGATCAGAACAATTAGCTTTTGGTTGTACTTCAAGAGGTCAAGCCCATAGAATGGGTAAATGGAAACTTATCTCAGAAAAAAATGAAAAAGAAACAGTAAGTTTTGAAACAGGTCAAAATGCAATAGGGCTACTCCCAGGACAAGTTATAGCAATTCAAGATGCAGATAGAGATAGAGTTTCTTATGCGGGTAGAGTTTCAAATACAGGAACATTAACAACAACAGTTATTCCTTTAGATAGAACAATTAGTTTACCTGCGTATGACTCTGCTTTTCCTCATGAGCTAGTATTAATGTACCCAAAAGGAGGTGCATATCTTACTGACGATAGTGCTACAATAGGCGGCGTAGCATATGTAAAAGGTGACTTAGTTACCTCAATTACTTCGTCAATTGAAGCAGTAAATGAGGAAGCCAACTTAGCATGGACAGAGGAATTTACAACAGAAATTCAACCAATTACAACTTCAGCAGGTAATGTATCTTCTTTAACAGTTAGCTCAGCTTTTACAAGCGCTCCAAATACTGAAACAATATGGGCATTGAAGTTATACAATACAGATGGAACTCAAAAAGTCGGAGCATTAAAAGAGTATAAAATTGTTGCAATAAAAGAGGACGAAGGTAAGTTTAGTATCGCAGCAGCAGAATATTATAGAGAAAAATTCACAGAAATAGAAAGAGGATATGGATTAGAAGCTAGACCCACGAAAGAGTCTGCAGATCCAGATGATGTAGTTCCCACACCTAAAAATTTGGTTATTACAGTAGAACCTATGGACTCAAGTGATAATACATCGTCTACAGATATCTCTGGAGTTATTACAGGTAATAAAGCTACTCTTAGCTGGGATTACCCTTTAAACGCAGATGGAAGTAAGTATAAGTTTGCAAATGGTTTTGAAATCGTACATAATTTTAATGGAGATGAAACTACAGAACTTGTCAATAGTATAAATCAAAGTTTTACAATTGATAATATTTCTGCAGGTGTCTACAATGTAAGACTAAGAACAAAAACAGCAATAGGATCCGTATCTCAATTTATCAAGAGGGATATTGAAATAGCAGAAGCAGAACTTGTTACCCCAGGTGTTTCTAGGACTGAGCTAGTTCCTCAGGGGGGAACATCAAGTAGAAATCTTCTAGTAACTGGATCAGTTTTAGAGTTTAGTTCAAACAGTTATTCTTTTACAAATCCTAATGGCGTTACTTTTACAAATACCTCTAGTACTGAGGCTACATATAAACAAGACTTTAATGGAATGGGAACTGAAGCTTATTTGCTTTTTGATTCTAGTGAAACCACAGATAAATTAAAAGCATTAAAAATTATTAATCAGACAGACTCAGTTCCTCCTGTAAGTTATTTTGGAGACATTTCTACATCTACTAATGGGTTATCTTCTACTTCAGGAACTGTTATTATAGAAAGATTCTCTAACCAAGTGGATGGTACAGGTACTTCATTTACTACAGAATTAAATGTAGGTAACTTGATACAAATAACAAATGGCTCAAATACTACTCAAGCAACTAGCGGAGCAACTACAGAAAGTAAATCAGTAACACTCTCTGGAACAAACTCAAATATTTCCGTAGGACAAACAGTTACAGGAACAGGTATCAGTGGAGTTACATATGTAGAAGCTATTAGTGGAACTACGTTAACTCTAGGAAATAAACAAACTATTGCAAGTGGTACGATTTTAACTTTTTCAGTTTACGAGTCGTTTGCTAGAGTAAGATCTATAGAATCTAATACTTTACTATATTTGGAACAAATAGTACAAAGACCTTTTAGTTCATCCTTAAAAGTACAGGCTTTTATACCTGATTTTACTAATGATGCAATACTTGCTAAGATAAAACTAACTAGTGGTACATATAGTATAGAAGAACTATATGTATCAGCCGGAGGAGAAAAAGGGGACCAAGGCCCAGTTGGACCTAAAGGTGGGATAGGAATAAAAGGTGACACAGGTGTAACCGGGCAGAAAGGTGAAGGTGGGTCTACTGGGGATAAAGGAGCCAAAGGTGGCGCAGGTGAAACAGGCCCAAAAGGCCTACCAGGTGCTGCAGGAGAGAAAGGTGGACCAGGTGCTACCGGTGAAAAAGGACCAAAAGGCGGAATAGGCCCTAAAGGACTTCTTGGAGATACAGGAGCTAAAGGTGCTACAGGAGAGAAAGGAGAAACAGGATCTAAAGGGCTTAAAGGAGATTTCGGTCAAAAAGGAGTCAAGGGCGGCACAGGTGAAACAGGAGAGAAAGGGCTTAAAGGAGACTTTGGTCCTAAAGGACTCGTAGGTCCAACAGGTGATACAGGGGATAAAGGGCTTAAAGGAGAATTTGGTCCTAAAGGACTCGTAGGTCCAACAGGGGGTACAGGAGATAAAGGACTTAAAGGAGAGTTTGGTGCCAAAGGACTTGTAGGTCCGACAGGTTTAACAGGAGATAAAGGACTTAAAGGAGAGTTTGGCCCCAAAGGACTCGTAGGTCCAACAGGTTTAACAGGACCTAAAGGACTTATTGGAGATTTCGGTCCCAAAGGTGCTACAGGTGGTGTAGGTGATACAGGACCTAAAGGATCTGTAGGGCCAACAGGTGCAAAAGGTGGTATAGGTGGACCGGGCCCAGCAGGTGGACCAGGTGATACAGGTGATAAAGGAATTAAAGGCCAAACAGGTCTTCAGGGTGGTACTGGAGTTAAGGGCGATCCCGGAGATGAAGTCTTTTTAATATACTATGATGGATTAAAAAATGATGTATTAAATAGTAATGCTGCTGTAACTACAACAAGTAAACCACTAGCTCCAGATATGGACGGAGGCTCTAGTGCTATAAGTAATTTATTTAGATTAACTCAAAAAGATGGAACTGTTACAGATTGGTATACAGAAGCAGCAGCTTTATCAAATTGGTACTTTGTAGCTTCCGCAGTTACTCCAGCATTTGACCAATCTCCTAGAACGGAATGGACAGTTAGTGAGTATTTACAAGGGGAAAAGGGAGAAACAGGAGCTCAAGGAGCAAAAGGAGCTCCAGGCGGACCAGGTGAAACAGGGCCTAAAGGAGCTGTAGGTCCAACAGGTCAAAAAGGTGGACCAGGAGCTGTAGGTGCTAAAGGTGCTACAGGCGGACCAGGTGCTACAGGAGAGAAAGGTGGGCCAGGAGATGGAGGTGCTAAAGGAGCTACAGGCGGACCAGGTGCTCCAGGAGAGAAAGGCGGACCAGGAGCTGGAGGTGCTAAAGGTGCTACAGGTGGACCAGGTGCTACAGGAGAAAAAGGTGGTCCAGGAGCTGGAGGACAGAAAGGAGCTACAGGCGGGCCAGGAGTTACAGGAGATAAAGGTGGTCCCGGAGAAGGAGGTCCTAAAGGTGCTACAGGCGTACCCGGTTCTCCAGGAGAAAAAGGCGGACCAGGAGCTGGAGGGCAGAAAGGAGCTACAGGCGGACCAGGAGTTGTCGGAGAAAAAGGCGGACCAGGAGATGGAGGACAGAAAGGAGCTACAGGCGGACCAGGTGCTACAGGAGAAAAAGGTGGACCAGGGGACGGAGGACAGAAAGGAGCTACAGGCGGACCAGGTGCTACAGGAGAAAAAGGCGGACCAGGTGCTACAGGA